>OGYT01000825.1_pt1 | contig 22887 bp, 36 predicted proteins | sample 1576631 | NCBI WGS metagenome assembly OGYT01 (sample SAMEA3541588, study PRJEB24748) | human gut metagenome | biome: human gut; feature: human-associated habitat; material: faeces | place: China | collected 2012
AATTTTAATCAGCGAGTCAGCTTGGGAAGAAATGACCTGCTTATTCGCACCTTCCCTAGGTCTGCCTGACGGAGAGTAACTAATTAGTTCCGGTAAATTTCCGGGGTTTTTGAGGAAGCTTTTGTAATCATCAATCATATATCACTCATACTGAACTTTTTGACCACATAGAAAACAGAATGTTTTTAATCACATTACATATTAAGTAGATCCCTCTACCCAAATATTTCAAATAGTTCCAGTATGCACATCCATAAACTGGCATCCGCCAGAGCAGAGAAGGTGAAACGTTTATCATTCGTTCAACTCTATCAGCATGTCTGGCATTTTCAATAACAGATCTATTACTACCCCGATTTTAGGCTTAACAGAACCCATCATAAATACATGGTTAATTTTTTCTAATGTGTTTGCCTCCTATTTGTGCCAGGTCTTAATATTTTCTACTTGTGCGTCAATAACATTAATCTTTGTGGATGTATAGGTCAGGTTGCTCGGTCGGTGAATACGAAATATCTGAAATTAACCTTCCCTCAAAATCCCGCCAATCCCACTCTTTTTGAATATTCTCACCCATTAAAACACGATCCATTCTTGGGAGTTGCCAATCCATATAAATCAGTAAGAGAGCCATTTCTTCTTTTTCATTAATAGTCATGCCCTGCCCAGATTTATAGGCTTCTTTTGTGAGTTGATAGATCTGAACAGAGTTTTCAATAATGTATTTAAATATTTTTTCTGCACAGCCGGAAATGGCAATTGATTTTTGCAAATTAACGTCATTAACGAGTTTGCGTGTATCTATTTCCCAGTTCGTGTATAAATCAATCTCTGCGGTATACTGTTGATTTGTGTGTAAAGGAACACCGCCAAAGATTCGGCAGTAGAGTTCTACTGCATCGGCCTGTTCCAGGCAATTAGCCATGTAGGGAAAATCAGGCAACGTGGAATGAATCAATTGGAGGTAAGCTAACCTCTGAACAACCTTTTCATATGGCTGGTCAGTTTCCACGCCATAGAACATGTCTTTATTGATGTCATAACGATGAGTGATCCTGATCTTCGCCATTGCTAGCCTCTTAATTCAGATACTTGGTATCAGCGTCGTCCGCACGAGCGGCATTACCAGCTACTAACTGAGCGCATTTTGCAACGCGGACAGAGTTGCCAAGGTTGACCCTGTCGAATTCAGCCTTCAGCTGCTCATCAGGCTTAGCTTCGTTTACAGTTTCCAGAATCCGGCTAGCATACTCGCTACCCTTGGCTTGATTTCCTACCATCTTGCCCAGTACACGGCCAGCTTTGGATTTTGCTTCAGCCAGGCGTTCCTCGCCATTTTCGAGATAGTCCTTACATGCGATAACCGCAGCAACCTCGGAAGCATGAACTTTCATCACGTCATTCAGTTCGTCACGAGATGGAGAGTTATCAGCTGATATTGCGAAACTTGATGCGTTAATTGCAAATAAACAAACAATCGTATTTAAAATCATTTTTCTCATGGCAGGTTTCCTTTTTATTGGTTACGAGGCAATGCTGCTTCAGACAGTTTGTAATTCAATATTGATAAGTAGGCCAGAGGTATAGTTGCTGCTGGTATTAACCATTCATACCTGAGCGATAAGTATGACCATGAAAGTAATACAACACCAGAGATAGCCGAAAATGCGAACAATGGCCCAATATTCAAAAAGGTACTTTTACAAATGACGGGTATACTTTTCAATAGAGAGCCCTTACACCGCGTCACTGTTGGTATGAAGAAAACGAGCATTGGCGTAGCGATAAATACGCTCAAAGTTGCAAGGGCGTACATATTAAAATACAAAATGAGATTGGAGTAAGCCAGGCTAATGTTCGTGAATATGGGTTGTTGATTTACGACATGGTTGGATTCTCCAGCAACCGCTGAGGCAATCATAAACTTAACCAACCACAAGATAACGATCATTAGTACCGTCAGGAATAACGCATAAACTAACACAACGATAAAGTTACGTAGTTCTTGCCAGATATTTAATCTTAGTTCTGAGCTTTGATATCGGCATAAGATAGCCGTAAGGTAGAGGGTTAGTACAACAGGCTGTAAGATAAAAAAGGCAAGCCCCTCCATTGTCACATTTTTCATGATGAGTGTGAGGAGCCCACCACCAGCAATTATCGGCAAAAATATTGCCAAAAGGCCTGGAAGAGATGCCAGCGCCTTCAGAGAGGACAACATTATTTGTTTGGTATCGTCGAAAGTTAATTTATTGAAAAGAAATGCTGACATTGTTTTTCCTCTTCATGTAGTTGGCTCAATTGTCGCATGTTGAAAAATTTGAATAGCAATTAACATCGACAAACTGATGGCGTTTTCTTCATCCCATTTTCTCAGAACAGTTACGGGTGACGAATTAAACTCTGTCTGCTCTTCCCTTCCCCACTATTCATGGGCATCTACTGAGAAAAGTTTTATGGATTCGCCGGTTCCTTCAAAGGCGTTGTCATAGCAACCCAGTATATTGATGTCGTAACCAGGCCCGGCTTCCCGGCTTAAAATATGCTCCTTTGCGCTTCCTGGCAGTATTGCTATCAAGCGTCCTCCCGGTTTCAGGAATCTCATCGCATGTTGGAAATGTGCAATCCAGCGTGTTTCGCTAAATGGAGGATTCATCAGAATTCTTTCAAACAATCCGGTATTCTCAGGCTTAACCAATAGAAAATCATTAAGGGTGACGTTCCAGCGCAGGCCTGTAATTGCTACAGCTGCGGGGTGTATATCAAAACCGGTAACATCCACCCCCTCTGGTAACCCTTTCAGTAGCGCACCAAGTCCGATACTCGGTTCCAGCAAGCGCATACCTGAAGCCACCATACATTCATCAATCGCTCGTTTCTGGAGTTCTCCGATCGTTGCATAGAACTGGTGCGTATAGCGGTCAGGGATAGAACCATGTAAGGCTAGTAGCTTGAATGCTTCAACCGGGCTAAAGTCAAAGTCATATACTTCTCTATATCTTCTGACAGCACCCAAAGACTCCCATATGCTCACCAGCTCTTTTTTCTCACTTACAGACTGATTGTCCCGCAGGATAAAAGTGTGCGGCCCCGGTGACTGGTGTTTGCCCGCGTTAAAATGGTCATTGGCATATGATACTAAGGAGTTAACAGCAGAGAATGATATCAACTGCGACCGATATTCATTGATTTTTACAGTTCTTGCGGAGCTATGGCCGGTGGTGTGTCGGCGATCGAGAGGAATGCAGTCTGGCATTAAATGAGATAGTACCAGATTGAGATTGTCACATGTTTCCTCCTCAATCAGGATATGCACGTTGCCGTTAATAAACCCCTTCACTTTAAGACTATCGTTATCAATACTGACCCATTCGCCAGGGTTACTCATCATGTACTCTTTGACCGCAGTAGAATTCACATCCTCAGCACCACTACGCCCATACATCAGTCCAATAACCTTACGCAGGTCATTAAAATAGTTGAGATAGTTATAGGATCTGCGGTTATCTCTGCTTGGTAAGCAGTTGGCTATGATGAGTTTGTTGCTGAAGCCCTGGGCCCGGTTAGTCTTATGCATAGCGGAGAGCTTTTGAAAAACACCATGAACCATCTGGGCGAAGTAGTCTTTTTTCTCTTCATTCAATGCGAACGCGGTAGAAAATATACTTTCTTCGTTGAAGGTAACAGGCTTAAGCTTTTCAAAATTTGATTCTGATGATTTTCGCCATGCCCTTAAACTTTTGTTCCATTCATCGTATCTTGCGGTGGGCATAAATGGTTTTACGCCGGTCAGATTGAGCAGCTTTTGCCAGTACTTTTCATCGAGGGCACAGCGGGCCCGTTCCATACAGAACAAATGCTCTACAGCCAGCGTATACTTGATCGAATTGTCACAAGAATCACAGAACATTCGCCATGATTCATCATGCCGGTTCCGCATAACTGCATCATACATGGCCTGCATGTGCTTTAGTGTTGTGTTGTATTCCACCAGCAGATCGCGCATGGCATTTAGTTTTTGAAAGCCGTCATGTCCAATGAGGCCACTTTGGCCGTCTACGGGATTGGCATAAAGGCTGAGGACGTCTGATTCATTTTCATAGTTATTCGCTAATACTGCTGTCGGTAGGCTCATCAGATTTCTCCAAATAGAGAAATTATGAGACAGGTATGGCAGGTGACGAAGCAAATCGACGAACTACATAAGCCGGGACATTGGGGATACCGTGAGGCACAGAATTGACCGTAAGCCCAAAAAAAAGAGACCCCAGTAAGGGGTCTTAAATGAGGTATATATAACTATCAGATCACAGAGCCCGTAACAGACTACTCAACGTCCTGAATTTCAGGAAGCTTCAACCCTTTCGGATAGAAGATTGTATGAACAGTCAGGTCAGCCAGGAACGTAGATTTGATAATTAATTTTATTATAGGGTTAATACTATCCCAAGAATCGGGCGAATTCCAGATAGTGGCATCACACCTTTCGTGATACTGGTTAACGCCAGAAACATGGCCAGCCGTGCAGCGAATTGGATCGGTTGATTCATGCTCGCATTTAGGGCAAATATAGCGCCGCAGCCGATGTTCACCTAAATCCATGTCAAAATCGTGAGGGGTTTCCCAGCAATGAACGTTTTCAAGCTCAGGTAGCCTGGAAGGAGTGTAAAAAGCCCACGGTACTTCCGTACCTCGCAGCACTTCAAGTGCGTGTATCACCCGCTCAGGTTCGATTTCAAGCACGTCACTGTATGCTTCTATTCGATCACGTAACAGGCTGGCCATTACAGAGATGGTATGAATATCGATACCGGCTGCTTGAGCGTCCCTTTCCAGTTGCTCAATAACGACATCAATACTTGCTGGTGGTGCAGATATAAATAACTGCGTTGCGGCTTCTTGACGTGACATATACGAGGTTCCTTCGGTTACCGGTGACAGTAACCGATATTTTCCCCCCGCTACAGCTGGTCACGAATTTTTTCAGCTTGTACATCGGATACCAGAACACAATCACCTGTTGCAGAATTACAAACGTAATATTTTCCGTCCTGATGCTGCTGTAATTTCAGGTTTGTACCAGGAAGTGACACTGTAACGCCACTCGCTTCAAACTGGCCTTTGCTGGTGGTGAAAAAGTTGTTTTTTGCGAGGGTTCCGGCTTTTAAATCCACCCCACTGATCACTTCGCCCAGATCCCATTCGTTCATTACTGAGCGTTGTTTATGGATCAAGGAGCCAAGGCAGACAAACACCACGACACTGATTGCAGCAAGGCCCATAAGGTTTTTAAACGAGTGGTGGGATTTCAGGTCAAGTGTCCTCGCTTCTTCCAGCTGCTCAGACGTTAACTGGACAGCTCGATTGTTACGCGAAGGTCGTTTACGTTGGTTAGCAGTCATGGTTCACCTCAGTTTGAAGGAGAGATAATTTTAAACCAGCCAGTATATAAGCGATCTGTATTGGGTGAAGCGAATCATCTATGCTCATGGCCAGTCTACCCTTCTGATTGGTATCATCGGCTTTGCTGCCTCGGTACTGGAATCCGTATCTCTTCCTGGCAAGTTCCAGGCCAGCCAGCATGTGTTGGACTTGCTGTAAGGATAATGAATCAATTTGCAGAGACATGAGCCTGTTTTTCTGTTGACACAGACCAAAGTTCTCCCTCGACTCGAAATCGTCGGGGTAAGAGTGTAATAGCCCATCAACCGAGCAGGCATTCAGCTTATCGAATTCACGCTCAATACCCTCGACCGAGAAATATCTGTCTCGAACGGACTCGACTCTACATTTGCTGAACTGTCCATTTTGCGTGGCAATAAATATGGTTGCGCCTTCGGTCAGGTCTCCAGTCCAGTTAGTATGATTAGTCATATGCGCTCCGTAATGGGCCTACTAAACAATATTATCACGGCTGACAATTTGTCGAAGCAGTTGGCGATACGCGCCATGATAATGTTAAATTAATCGTTTATTCGATAGCACGAGTTTTCTCTGAATACTGTTCAAACCAGAAAACAATGGGTTTCTCTACGACGCTTATCTGGCCGAATCTTTCTGCCGTTCTGAAATTCATACTACTCTTCCGCGCCCTTTCAACCTGTAGACTTATTTGTTTGCGGAACATTTCCAGTGAATATGTTGTTTTGAGCAGGTTGCAGGGCGCACAGGCTGGGAAGAGATTTTCTATGCAGTTAGCACTTTCATTAAACACTTCACCGGTAGCCTTAAGCTTAAATTTCCCTCTGGCCGCAGCTTGCATATCCTGGACGGATTTCCTTAGCACAGGTTCTACGTGATCAGCGTGCCAACCTTTATCTTTCAGAACCTCGCCACAATATGCACATCGACCACCAAATTTAGCCCTCAGTACTATTCTTTGTTTTTTTGACAGAGACATAATAAATTCCTTCTGGAACTAAGAGAATCGGCCATCGTCTATTGATTCCGCGATGTTAACTGCCAGGGCATTATCGTCCAGGCCTGACAACGTTTCATAGCGAAAGACAGGAATGTGAGTTCTTTTAAAAAGGGCAATAATGAACTCTCCTTCAGGCTGAGCGCTGATAGCATCTTCATTGATCATTGCTAGCACTAGTTCCCCGGTATGCGCATCGGAGAGAACAAAATCGAACACGAATTCATCTGCGTACTGTTGGGCCTGAAGTACGTCAACCGGGGCAACCGGCTCATCTTCGAGCTCCAGTTCAACTAAGTCCCGGGCAAGCACCTGGGGCGCGATAATGTACTGGCCACTGAACACCGCACTCAAGCGAACATAAAGATCCATAAGGACTTTTGGCAATATCGTGTTTTTTTTGATGAAGTATTCACTCAACCCATCAAGTGCGGCGTTCTCGTCGGCATCGGCATTTATATCTGCCTGCTGATCATGCTCGTCCAATGGTTGCTGAGTTTGTTTTTGTTCTCGTTTTGTTCGACCCGCATAGATAAGAATGAATGCAGCAAAACAAAGAAATATCAGAACTATTGCGAGAGCGACTATATATTTTAGAGTCATGTGCGAAGTCCTATAGTCTGGAGATACTCTGGCTCTTTGAATTTCATATTTTCTGGAATGCGCCTCATCACTTTTCTGATGTATGGTTTTTCAGTTGTCTTCAGTGTTTCTAATTGAGATTGATATTCCTTAGTTCTCAAATCATGCACTTCACCCAGTTGGCCTAATAACTTCTGTAGTTTCTTTAAGGCTTTACTGCACTGCTCTTCGGCATTATCCAGTTTTGAAACATTGAACCAGGAGAGAATATCGATAGCAGGATTTAAAGTAAGATCAACTATCAGATCAAGCGTGTCATCAGGTAAGCAAACATCAATGGATGATTTCAGGTCAGGCATTTCATCGGCTAATTGCTTAAGCGCACTCATAGCTTTCTTTAACGAGCTGCTGGCGGAAGATGTGTCCATTGCAGAAAATACAGATACGACTTTATTGGTAGTAAACATATCCAGTAATTCAAGCGAGGAAGCGCTATTACAATCGTTTCTTGCTGTTTTCAATTTTTCGCGGGCATTTTCCGCAAGTTTGAGTAATCTGCCTGATTCTTTATATTTTATCTGAGCCTCTTTCCAGCAAGTGACTTGATGCTGGTAGAGTTCGCCATCTGGTGAGTTCATAATTTCTTGAAGCGAAGACATGACTACGTATTGAAGAGAGATATCCCTGCATTTAGCTAGTAGCTGGTTAAGATGCAATTCACATTCGTTCAATTTTTTTTGCGCCGGTGTCTTAATGAAGAGGCCAATAAATAGTGCCCACAATGAAGACTGTCGCTCTCTTGTTTCTTTAACCAGACCTTTAACTGCCAGAGCACGGGCACTGTTAGCATTTTCAACCTGGCTTGATAATTCTTCGAGTTCTGTAGTAGTAATCATCGCTCACCCCTTTAATGGAAGGTATTTTCTGGTTGTTTGGCCTCGCCCCCGACAGCTGGTTGTTCGTCTGACGGCGTTGTAATGAGTCCCGGGCTTTCACCACCGAGGGCTTTTATCATTGCGTCCAGAACCTCCATCACAACAGAGGTAAACAAAACGAAATCAGCATCAAATCTTTGGGCGTGATCTTCTGGTGAAATATCATCGTTCTGTTCAATAAGTTCTTCCGTAAAGGTCAGTCGCGAAAAGATGAAATTGTCATTCAGGATAAAAAACATCTGGTTCATCCAGCCCAGTGCAACTTTTGTGACAAGCTTTCCGGCCTCGATATGATGAGCAATTTCATCGCATATCAAATCCTGTCGTTTTGTTGTAACGACTCCCCCGTTTTCGAGCACATCTTTGAGAGTTGCTTCGTCGCATAAAGCCAGGCCAGGCGGTAGGCTTCCTGTTTTGACCCACTCTGTTAACGTCAGTTCTACCGGTGTTTCCAGCGTGAATGGGATAATAGGCAGTGAGCCAATAGTTTTACGCAGCAATGCTGTTACATCATCTGCTTTCTTATGGCTGGTGGTTTCAACAAGCAGCAGACGTGATTTAGTATCCACCCAAATGTTTGTTGTGCTGTATTTGCTGAAAGCCTTTGGTATGAGCTCAGCGAGGACTGCATCGTTGACGGCCTGGATCTCCATTTTCTTTAGCCTGCGGTTTTGCTCTTTCTCCAGTTTCTGAACCCGGGTTCGCACGATTTCTTTGATTGACGCGGGAGGAAGTATTTTCGATTCGTGCTTAACAGTCAGAAGAATGAGATTATTTGACTCATGCTTTAACAGCTCGACATCTTCACCCAATGGCGGGATCCATCCCGACCGTGCCATATCATTAGGCCCGCAGGGAGTGTATTTCAACTCGTTTAACTGCTCATCCAGCTTGTCTAATTCCAGTGCTTTTTGGATGCGGTAAACTACAAGGCTTTTGGGTTTAAATTGGCTCATCGTGGCCCTCAGCTGTTGCTTGATTAATTTTAATAAGGTCAGAGACACGCTCGCGGATCACGACGCACTCCCAGTAAGTCAGAGGCTTTGAGCTCAGCGCTTCTTTAAACTGCGCAACGGCTATATCTGGTGTAATCCGATATTGTTCGGCGATATCCTGACAAAATTTCTCAGTCTGCGGGTTATGCAGCTTTTCAGAACAATGGAACCGTTTCATGCCGCAGCTCCCTTTTTCGACATATCCGCTAATTTGACCGCGAAGATTTCTGATGCTGTTTTCCCATCCCCGCTGCCTTTAAATATGCTTCTTCGGGCCGTCACACCATGTATAGCGAAGTCTTGATAAAGCTCACGAATATCTGGCGCGTCGTGGCATGATGCGATGACATGAATCCCGCGCTCAGGCAGCGCCTGGAGCAGTCTGGTAAGCTCAATCTGCATGGCTGGTGTAAAACCGCTGGCATGGTAAGCCGTGAATTTTCCGGGATTAACATAGGGTGGATCGCAGTACACCACATCACCCTGGCGGGCCATTGACAGCGTTGTCTGGAAACCGGCGCACAATAAAGTTGCTGAGGACATTTTCTCAGCCATTGCGTATAACTCTGTCTCTGGGAGATAGGGGTTGGCGTAATAACCCCAGGGGACGTTAAAGATACCTTTCCGGTTGTATCGGCATAGTCCGCGATGGCCAAACCTATTCAGATAAATAAACAGAGCGGCCTGAGTATCGCTTGCACTATCATGATTATTGAACTGGCTTCGCAGCTCATAATAGACGTCCTCTGAACGCCCGAGACAGTAAAGGCGTTTAAGTTCAGAAAGTACCTTTTCAGGTGACTTAAAAATACTCTGATATGTATCGATCAGGTCGCTATTAATATCGGCCAGAATGTATTCTGGATAATTCGTATTCATCATTACAGCGCCTGAACCGCCAAAGGGCTCAATAAGCCGACCACCTTTCGGCAGTACATGCTTAAGACTCGCCATAATGTTGTGTTTGGCTCCTACCCACTTCAGAACGCTTTTCATTTCATTCTGGCTCCAGAATATTAGGACGCAGTGTTCGCGACCAATGGGAGCGAGATGGCATACTGCCATCCCGTCAGGAAGCTTGTTTTAAAGTTATCACGGCCATGAAATTGGCTATTTCGAAAAGGCCGACAAAACGGGAGCGTTTTATCAGACTCGGACTGGCATGATGATGTCGTAAATGTTTTTGTTTACTGAGATCAAGATGCCCGTCGTTGTATCGCGCAAAGCAATCTGCACGGCTTCTCCTTCTTCCGAACACGCCCCCAGGCTTGCCAGCGATTCCAGCAGGTAATCAGCATTCATACCGATATCAACCATTGCTTCGGGTTTGCCTGCCTCTTTCGCAATGTCCATCACCTCTTTGCAACTGATTGCATTTGTGCCGGGTGATTTAAGTTGTAGGGCGTTGTCTTTGAATGACATCACGCAAACACTGGTGTTGTTTGGTGAACCCTCCTTAAGCAATGGGGTTGCGCGTTTTAGAGCGGTGGTGAGTTCAGAAGGATTAACCTTAAACAGTTCTGTATTTTTGGCTACCGTGCTGGCTACTCGCTTCCAGTCCGGGTAACGGCCATCGACAAGATTTGAAATGACTGTATGGCTTCCGAGCGTAAATGCCAGGTTTCGGTTGCTGTAGTCAATTTTGAATTGACCCTGGCTACCGCTCAGGATTTTATGGAGCACCGGTAATACCCCGTTGGGTAAAATCACACCTGCATTCGTGTTACTGATTGAGGTTGGTGCGGTCGGATATTGAATCTCATCGCTCACGTCATCGCTGAAGTCGATATCATGAGAACTGACTGCCATACGATGTCCATCAGTGGCCACAGCAATAAATTGGCCATTATCGATGCCGAGATAGACCCCGTTCATATAATGTCGGACATCGTTCTGCGCCGCTGCGTGGCTGACACGCTTGATAATCTGACTCAGCATCTGCGTCGGAAAGTAAACACTGTAATTATGTTCGAGCGTCTCTACCTGGATTTCGGGTATATGGTCTAAGCAAACCGGGATGTTATAGGAGTTTTTGTCGGTGCGAATGACAAGATGGTTTTTTGCCGCATGGAAACGGACGTTAATCTCATCTTCACCACGCATGTTGCGGATTAAAGAAAAGAGTTGTGTAGATGGTACTGATACGTCCATATCACCATTGACCGCCGATACCGTACCTTTAGTGGTGATTTGTGCAGAGTTTAAGTCAATGCCAAGAGCAGAAAGACAATCCCCACGTAACCGCAGCGTGATCATCTCCAGTACCTTCATTGCGGGAGAACGGCGAATAACCATACACGGCATTTCGATTATTTTGAGAAGTGCGTCAGCGGAAATATCAAACCCTGGAAGCTCTTTAAATGATAAGCGTCTGGTCTTTGGTTCAACTGCGTCAACTGTAGATGCGTCGGTCATTTTAATGTCTCCCATAATTATCCGTGATAAATAAATCGTACCCCCGGTCAATCAAGTGACGAATAGCAAATTCTGTAAAAATGCAGTTTATTTGTGGTGGTGGCGATAACCTAATTCAAACGCGAACTGCCATTGATATTCATTTAGCGCATATCCAAGGGATGTGATGGCCTCAACGATTTCATTTATAATGTGGTTGCCTGAATTCAATCTGCGCTCGTAATACCAACCTATATCAAATGCGATTAGCTGGAGGCGGAAAAGATGGATCTGGGGAACGTAACCGGTAACACAGCTGAGCGCCTTTATATAAATAAGTTCCCCTTCCATCTCGGACAGAAAAACCATATCAAGAATATTGGGCGCAAAATTCGTCATGGTGTACATAAATTGAGCTTCTTTACGGAGTCTCGCGCAACACATCGGATACCTTAAAGTAGCCGAGTCGATGCATCATTTTATTGATCTGACCTACTTTGCCATCTGCCCCTTCATATCTGCTTAACCGGTGAAGCAATATACGCATAGACATCAATACACTGTCTGATGCGTTATCACCACGGGTAAGTAGTTTATCAGTACTGTCTGAATATGACCCCGTCAGTGCAGCACTCACCAGATCCCCGGCAATTGCATCCGGGTGGCACAATGCCATTAAGCCGATAATCAATGCCTGCCGATTAAGTTCTGTTTCGGTCAGGCCTGTTTTTGAAGTGAGTTCTGCTAGTAAATTATCAGTGCTCATTATCATGATCCTTTTGCTTGTGTTCTCCCGGTTGAACGGCGGAAGATTCTTTACTACTGCGTGAAAAAACATCCGCGACCAGAAATTTAGCCTTCTCTGAAGGGCTCATAAATTTCCAGAGTTCATCAGGATATTCATCGGCCTGCTTTTCAGATTTTTTCAATCGGGAGATTCCTTTTAATTTTGCAGCCATGCGACTCCGTCCATACGGACGGATTGGCATTGTGAAATTCTGCTGCGAACTATCAATCAGACCAGTAAAGTGACGACCCATATAAATACCTCTAAGTGCAGTAGTTATTTTTCCCGATTTACGTACCAACTTTTAATGTCATACTACGGGATAGCATTACTGCAACGAAATATTCAGGGATTGTCTACGGCGTTTTGAAGGTGTTATCCATTACCGTTTTACTTCTCGCGACCCAGTCATTTGCATCACTGCAATTGATGTTTGCTGCTACGACCTGGCGGGCGGATGTATAGATTGGGCTTACATAACCACCATCCCCGGCAACTACCAGCCGGATGCTGTTGAGATATGCGTATACAGGATCCTGTAGGATTGTAGAATCGATGGATGCCTGCTGTTTGCAGCTGTCGCTACGCATCTTAACAACATCAGTTGCGACCATGACACATTCAGGGCATTCATTTTTAAGCTGAATGAACTGAGTTGGTGTCTGCCCCGCCGCTGGACTTCCATCGGCTCTCAGAGGAATATTAGCTTCAGCAATATTGATGCAGAAAGATGAACCCGCAATAAGCGCCAGCAATAATTTCTTTTTCATATAACCTCGCCTTATCTAATTCAGATTTATCGAACTGAGCTTACTGCTTTAAGTGGAGAGTAAGAAAAAAAAAGGGTGACAAAACGGGGGGTGTTTTTTAACCTTAATCATACCCCATATGATTAGGTTGATTATGATTAATGCCAATATGCAGTCACATGGTACTGAACATAGCTTAGAGCGCTTTTCCCGTATTCAGAAGGATGCGTTGGTACTTCTTCTTTTGTGCAAAGAAAAAGGCACTGCGATAGTGCCGTTCACCAGATTGCTGGGGTTTATTAACTCAGTTCCTGACTGCAAGGATGTCGCTGAGTCTAACCTTCGTAAATCACTCAAAACATTGCAGCAAAATGGCTATGTATGGAAGTACCGGAACAAACACGATCTTACAGTTTCATTTGAGTTAACTTCACCTGGAGAAATCCAGGCATCTTCATTTCGGGTGCGAAGATTAGAGGCATGGGGCCAGGCAGACGAGTAAACCCGTCTGCTGGTGGTTACACAGAAAGGTACTTTTTACTGATAGTTAAAGCACTGCGTCGTCGCAACGCAATTGGACGATTATCAGAAAGTCTGGAAGCATTACTGGCGCGAATGAATATGCGTTTCATCCTGCGGTCAAAATGTTGATCTGACCAGCCGAAGGGATACGTTCCCTTAATACCATCTACGGGCCCGGCAAGAATGCGAGCGGTTTCACTACGAAGAGCACCACCCCTTAATCCAAATGAGCTAAGTTTATTTCTTATCAGACGGGCAGAAAATTTCCTGGGCTTTAAAACACCCTTAATACAGTACAGATGTTTACTCATAGCATTACCCTTTTATTATGGGAACGATTAGCTGCGCTGCATAAAGTTGATGGATTGGCGTTTATTTTCTTCGATTATCCTCATTGCCTCTTCAAGCCATCCGGCATCTTCCCCCAGGCTGGTTAGCTCTTTGTGTTTTAGTTTGAGTGCAAATATCGCGTCATCAGCACCGGCAGTAAACAATTCTTGTCGGACTTGTTGTGTACTGGTTGTACCATTTATGACACCAACCATGTAATTCACGATATCAATAACCTGGGGGAGTAAATCTGGATCCTCATGATTAATCTCCTCGATACTGACAAACGGCAGTAACCGGTCAATCAGCATATGGGCCAGGTTGGTTATATTTAGCAGGAATAGGTTATCGTTCTCGATGTCGCTTTTGCTGTTCACTTCTGATGCGGTAAACGACTGAACCAGCCGATTATATTCACACTGCCACTCCTTACAGGCACTGATCATCCAGTTCTGTATCTCTTCATCAGATGCGTTGGATGATGGAATGTCCATTGCAGCAGGAAGAACTTGATCCCACGGGTACACGTGAGAATCAATCATCACGCCTTCCGCGTTACGCATTAGCTCAGATAAAGCCACTATGATGCGGCGCATCAGGTGGTTCTCAGTGAGAAGAGTAAACTCTTGTTTCGATGCACCAACGAGCTCGACGTTGAGTCCAGTCAGCGAGTCGTTAGTGTTTGGCATAGTAGCAGGCCTCCAGCCCTAAAAGATGATTATGAACCAGTCCGTGGTTGCAGGGTTTAGTTGTGTCAGTCAGCGTATCCGATTTTACGCTTTTGTCTTGATCACCGGTGTTTACTGAGGGTAGTAAAGTTTTGACGACGTTTTTCATAAAGACCTTATACTGTCACGACAGTCATATGTAATTTTAGATAAGTTCTATAAGACATCTCAAAAAATAATGGTAATCCGCGAGCAGATTACCATTCAGGCATTCATCTATCATAATATGCTACGGTTATTATTTTATAATACCGCACTGCTTTGCTATCTCGATAACATCGCCATTTTTTATGATGATACCCAGAGTTTGTGCATCCTCAATGTGGCTAGTGGCACATCCACCGACAGATTTTACCTGCTCGATGAGACGCTCTGAGGCAGCAGCAGTGTACGCCAGTGTACTGTCTGGAGTGTTGAGACTGAACAGATAAAAGCCTGAGACAATTCCCAAAATTACCAGTAGTCCACTTCTGAGTATCGCCGAAAAAAGGGCCGCAACGCAAATTGCACCACCGGCATAAATAGCAGCCTGGCCATATGACATAGACCCATTTTCCAGTATCGTCTGGAGTGCGTTATTGAATTCATTCACGGCAATAATTCCCCATTAGTTATGATACAAATTAAAACAGATATGCTGCTAATCATTAAAAGGCTATCTCAGTTCCATAAGCACCAGTGCTTCCTGGAACTTCATCCTGATTTCCCAAATAATAATTTTCCATTGTTGGGGGCGAGTTGCGTGGTGTTGCTGGCCTCGCGTTCGTGTTTTGTGGCCTGCGGCTATAACTGGTATTCTGCCGGTGATCCTGCCCACGGTTCTGCTGGAGGTGACGACTCACCAGTTTATTACCGCCTACATTGACTTTGCGAAGAACATGCCCCTTCACGGGGTTGACAAGTACGTCCATAAAGAAGCGTTCTTTACCATCCTCCTTGATTAGGCGGGTACGCAATTGGGCCTCCAGGTACACTCCTGTCCCGACATGAAGATGATTGCGGGCCACATCAGCAAATTGACCAAGCAAAATGATCTGATAGTGTTCTTCCGTAATTTTCTCCAGACCAGATTTATCCTCCATTGAGGACTCAGATGTTGTTACATAAATCTTTGCGTAGATGCCGTGGGTAGGGTGTTGTCGGATTTCAGGCTCACGGCCTACAGTACCTTCGATAATTACTTTGCTATAGCCACGATTAGTCATACACCCTCCCCAGCTCTGTATCGGATGACATTATTATCAGCCTGTCCGGTCTGGTGACGAATGGTAATTCGTTAAATAATTGCACTGCACATCCATAAAAATAGTCAGGATATTAAGTTTGTGGTGAGAAGGACGGCACATCAGACAAAAAAAATCCCGGCCAGGCCGGGAAAGGTGATCTTTATGCCAGCGTACTCGCCAGCGTTCTCTTTGTTATGTCCCCATACTAAACATGTATGGCCCAGAGTGAAACAATTTTTGAAACCTGCAATGAAAATACATTGTGTTTCCATTTTGTTTACCTGAAAAGAGACGAAATGTATTATTGCTTGAGATGCCTTTTTGCCATACGTTTTAGGGTTTGGAGTATTGTTTGGTAAGCAGCGAGTTCATTTTTGTACTCAGCAATCTCCGTCTCATTCTTAACATAGTCGTTTTCAAGCTTAGCTATAGTATCAGTGTATTCTTGCATACTCTGTTCAACTTTTTTTGTTGCTGTACGAAACGCAGCGCTTTTAGTCGTTCTGATACCAACGGGGAATGTTTTCCCGATTTCCACGTCATGTTTATAGAAACTGCTGATGCTTGTATTCCAGACGCTTGGCTTTTTGTCGCTAGGCCGAATTTTGATAAATGTGATTCCAGGGATTTTATCCACAAGAAAAACAGTTTTTTCACTGCCTTCTGCCGCATTCTTTTTCATTCGAATTGTTTTTACGCCAACTTCTATTAATTCGACGCTGGTTTTTATTTTCGACGGGTTGTCTACGTCCATATCAATAAATACCCGCCAGCATGACAGGCCCTCTTTTATCGATGAAGGACACGCTTGTGGAAAATGGTCTTTGTACATGGTAAACCCCAACAACCTGAAATATGTAGGATAAAGATTAAGGGCATTTATGCTGCTTACGAAATTCGGGGCGACTCACTAATCACAGGGTGCGCTGGATTGACTCTGCGGCCTGTTGCCTTAGTGCGTTGCTGATACCAATTGCTTCAGCGAGATAAGCAAGATTATCCACCAGCACACATCGTGTCCCGGAACTGAGATCTCCAGTTACTCCCCAGCGGAGCATTTCACCAGGAGCCGGTTCATAATTATCCAGTTCACACTCAGGAAGGTCTACTGGCTCTCCCAGATAATCAATTAAGACCGGCCTGATATCGCTATATTCGGCATCAATACCAAGTGGCAGATCTTTCCTGACATATTGCCTCAGAACAAATAAATCCCTTTCGCTACATTGAGGGAAAATTCCAACCGGCAAGTTTGTGATAAGAATAGCTGCACCTTTTGAATCGCCAATTTCCTGAACGAGTTTTGCGGCGCACCAGACCGCCCCCTTCAGGAACTCCAGATTTTCATGCGATTGCTGTAATGACATATAACCTCTTTCTTATTGTCTGGCCCGCTTAAATCCATCGTTGCCATATGATTTAAAATACTCAGTAAACCCCTTATCGCTTTCACGAGTGTCGGCTGCGGCTTTCGAATTTGCCTCTTGCATGTCTCTTTCGCCTTTTTCCTGGCTGAGTTTCATGAAAGTCTTAATGTTATCGTCATTAGGGTCAGCCAGTACTTTCTGATAAGCCTTCTGGTAGCGCTCATCCAGGCTTAACCCTATTCCGAGACTCTGGCATCCGCTAATGCCGGTTATGAAAGCAATGATCAGAAACTTTCGTAGGTACGCACATTTCATCATTACTCCTACCGGGATGACCCGAGCATTTTGTTCCAGGCCGTAATCAGTGACTGAATCCCAGAAGTGGGCACAGGAGCAACCCATTTACAGCAGCTGAACCACAGGCGGTTAAACCGGTGAGGCATTTTCGTGATGTAGTTTTCCTTATACTCAAAGTTGTATTTATCACCAACGATGCGCGGAACTTCTTTGCAGAACGGACAGCGTTGAGCACCCGCGCTCATTTCAGGAACGATGATGAACTCGGTTTCCCCCAGCGTATCTGGATCCCACGGTTCGCGTTCACGCCAGCATGTGCCTTCTGGGAGCACGATATTCTCGTCGCATACGATGTATTCAAAGGTGGGAAATAACAGTTGATGAACACCGTGTTTACGCCAGCGCACTAACGCCAGAAACTCAATATGTTCTGAGCTATCGGCTTCCCGGGGAACAATAAAACGGTATACACCTGCTTTAGTCGGTAACCCTTCGCCCCGGATGCCAACTGGAGTCCAGCTTGGTTCTGTTGAGATACGGCGTAGTGCAGTCATAGTTACTCCCATTAAATTTTCTTCGTTCAATTTCCAGAATGAATCGATCTTTAAATCACTCTAACGGTAACTATTCCGATTACGAAATTCCGTTACCTTTAGGAATGATCGTGTTAACAGCCAGCATTGCATTTTTGAAGAAGTGTGCATTGCTACTTCTTAACTTAACAGAAGCATTAGAACTGACCGGGCTCAATGCCAGTAATGCGGTGCTGCGTCCCAGCCAGCGATAATATGAGAATAAACCCCACGAATTCAGGAATTCTCGTTTCATAATTGACATCAATTCAGATCTATCAGTCTGGTTAACTTTTGGGAACGTAATGAAAACTGCGCTATCCGGGTTCCGGGACAACCAACTGAAAACCTCTTCATTGGTGTAATAATACTTACCTTGCGTAAACACTCGCCCATTAAATCCTAATCGCACGACTGAGGACGGTATAATGTTATGGCAATAATCGAGCATGGGATATCCCATTTTCATCTGAGCGATATCAATGCGATTATCGCTCGGAATGCTTGCAGGTGCATTTGCATTTTTGAAACCGCGAGTACTGATCGAGTAATGACCGTCATCTGCATTCTGATAAACCCAGAATGGCTTGCAATACTCTTCTGAGTCTATAGCGGCTGTAAGATACGCTTCATCATAACTTTCAAATAACTTTTTTACTTTAGTCTGGTGGTCTGCAATATTTCTGGATTGAAGGTCTGGCCTGATTTTTAAAGGAATAGAATACACCGGTTCAAATGCCTTGACCGTATGGCCAGAACTCGTATGGTTTAGCAAATACCCAACCCACTCACGTTGAATTCCTTTTCCTATATACTCGCCGCTGTTCGCCCCTGCGTTGGTATCAAAACGCACGATAGATGTTCCACGCGCAGAAAGCATATTTTCAAATTCAGCACGGATAATGTTGGTATTTTTGCTAGTTAACGAATTCTGGAGATCATGCATATGTAGCCACCATTCATGTTTCAGCTTCGACTCTCACTATAATCACATGTTGAAATTTATTGTTACAGTGAGAATGAGGACGTTTTGCACCCAAAAATAAATAGCTTTTTCAACCGCAATTTGTGGGCATAAATGGTTTTTCTTAGCGTAAAAAAATAGCCGACTATGTCGGCTATTGTGACGATTCAACAGCTGGTGGTCAGAAAATGCACATCGAGGCGTATGCCGTCTTCTGGGAAACTTCAGTAGGGTTACGACCAATGAAAATACTACGGTTATTTTCTTTCTCGCTACGCATGAAGCGGTAGAGGTGGATGGCTACTCCATGAGCTTTCTGCACATCACGTCGGTGCAGCACAAGGTGCATTCTTTTTGGTGGTATGTGTGGGAAACGTTTCGCCAGAATTTGTCCAAGCACGTTAAGTGATTCACTGTTCTCGCGTAGCTGGTAAAGGTCTTCCACGATGAAAAAGATGTTATTCCCCCTGTCGAGTTCGTCAGGTACGGGGCACACTTTTAATCGGCACTCGATGACTTCACAACTCCAGTCACGATGAGGCAGAGACATGATGATGTTTTCTTTCTGCAAGACATTCGACATAAATCCCACCTCACGGTAAAAGCTGTATCAGTTTAACTCCCAAAACCCTTCGGCTGTGGGTTCTGCATTACGCACCGGCTCTCAGATTCCTTAAGGCTTTGATCCAGTATTATTCTTGAGAAATTTGAGTTCAGAACTACCCGGCTTCCCTTTTTGGGCCGTCTTGATAAATTCCCGCTCTTTGAAATACCACCGTTCAACAATTTGTGAAGATAGCGTATTGGATTCCAAGGCATAAGCCTGCAACTCCCTCCATGCAGCTATGTTATGCGGTTTGTATTTTGCCAGCTTAATATCCAGTTCTTCTTGCCAAGATCTGGCGCGTTTTGTAAAAACCTTTCGACCCAGCATTGGGAAAACCAAGAGCCCTGCTATATTGCCGACGAACTGTACAGACCAGTCAGAGGTTATGTAAAACCATATCCCGGCATTAACCGAAACCAGAACCAATAACCATGTTCCATACGCTCGCTGAAATGGAGGGAAGCAGTTATCTCGCCACATTCGAATACTTTTTCCAATGCTGTTCAGCAGGTTTTCGTTTGTTTTCATCAGTTATCTCTGTTCCTCTTCAGCATAGGCCGTTTGTATCAATTCAAACCTGTTCACCCTGACTACTTGAAGAACTATCTGATCGGTAATGCACCTAACCGGCGTAGTGCATCAGTAACCTCGTCTATGCCGAATAAAGACATTGGCGGGACTTTATCTCCAGAGATTGAGCAGGCTGTACACAATGCATTGTATGAGCTTACTCGTTCACGATGTAGAGACTGAAGGCTTACGATCAACAGATCTCGCTCTGGGCCCGTGGTAGCTCCTATAAGGTCAAATAAACTTTGTTTAACCACTTACGTAATCCTCCGTCAAAATCAGTCAAGAGTGCGCTCATTCTCCTCAGTTTCATTTTTTAATGAACGGAAAAGGTCGACAAATCAGGCGGTATTAAAGACACCATCGTCTTTTAGTCCCATCCGTGTGTATACATCATTAATATGCTTGTGAATATATTGAAGATCACTTGCCTGCTCATGCTGTCTGATACGGTCTTCATGGCGAGAATTGGATAACCGAATGCAACGTTCCCGTTGTTCAACAATGTACTCAGTACACTGGGTATGTTCAAACATGACCTCTCCCCATTGCCTGGCAGCGCGGAGATACAACCCTCTTTCTTCCAGGTCCCGGGCAAGTATCACCGATTTGGTCGCTGGTATCTGGTACATTTCTTCAGCGAGCAGGAACGCTGCTGCACATTTTCTTTGTCCCATATCTACCTCTACCCTTTGTATAGAGTCGACATCTGGGCAGAAGTGAATGAGATTAACTCTTCAACCTGCCATTCGCTGATACTCTCCTGGTGGATAACCGAGTCCAGAAGTGAGCAGAAGACCCGACCTTCACAGAAGGCATCGAATAAGGTTTGCCAGGCACCGGCGAATCGCCCGGCCAGTTTACTTCGCTGACGTTTACTGCGGCAGCGATGCAATTCTTGCTGAAACAAGGATTCGTTTTCCGCACTGCTTTTTTCATGCAGAGCATCCCATAACTGGTTGAACCGTGTTTCAGTACAATTTCTGGCCGTTACCATCGTCATAATATTTCCTTCAGAGGCGGTTAAGCCTGTATCAATGTTGCTATTTGATATCTATTTTCCACGTAATATTCAGGTGACGAAATCTCAGCTATAAATCGCTGATGGCTAATTAGTCTGACCCGCATTTCTCCCGGTTGTACGCCCCACCAGGTAGCACCCATTCTTTTGACATGTTAATGACGGGCAATGTATAGACCGGATTTACCGCTTGCAGCAGCGCTTCCTCATCCGTGATATTAATAGGAGAAATATTCTGGCTTAGATCCAGAACATTTATTCGTTTACGACTGATAGTGACCCCAAAGCGGTTTTCATAGTTGGCCATTGCGTGAATACGCTCGGGGAAATAATGTTTGATGGTTGCCCATATGCGAGCACTGTTGTATATACACGTTAAGCATGAACTGCGACCCCATCCAAGACGATACGGTACTGGGGCTGTAACACGATGTTTTGCTAAAATCTCCCAGACTTGTTCTTCAGACCATGCAAGTACTGGCCTCCAGGCATCAACTTGTCTTTTTTTGCAACTGCTGGTATGTGGCTCCAGTTGTAAGTAATTGAATCTATTAGAGCTTTCCGCTCTCCTTTCCCCCGTAATAAAAAGCACCTTTTTTCCGTCAAAGCGTCTCTGATTTGTGAGTGCTCGCCGACCAACATCAATTTTTAGTGCTGATGAGCACCAACGTGTTTTAAGGCTTGGTGATTGCTGAGGGAACCGAAGTCGCGTGGCGGGAGTGCTTCGCTGGATATCACGTTCCGCGATTATTAATCCATCTGGGGTTTCGATACATTGCGGGCGACTGTAGCCATTCTCTTTCAGCATCTCACCTTCCATTCCTCCCTGAAGCCAGGAGAACATCAACGGTATCTGAAATGTTGAAGCTATTTTGCGGTTGTAGTCGGCCATAAATGGCCAGTCCATTAAAGTACTTCCCTCGCGGCCATCAACATCGTGATGCCAGAGTTCCACCCTGGACAGATCGACCCCGATGTCAATTAAGTGGAGAAGGCAGGCTATGGAGTCTTTTCCGCCGCTAAGGCAAATGATTATCACGTCATAGCAAGATATGTCGATATCTGGAGCGTTCCTGTACGTTTGTCCTGATAGTGGCGTGGTGATGCCTGCTATGCTACTCAGTGCAGGAATAATAAAGTTATCGTCGATTAAATCACTCACTTGCCGCGCTCCTGCTCTGAAGTGAATTTGTCAGAATCGCAGCAAGTCTAGTCTCGCCTAATGATGAGGCCAGATCTGATAGCGCTAGTTTACCTGCTGCTTCCATACCAAGTGCCTTTACTCGACTGGTATCAAGAACTGCAATTCTTTGGCCTGTTGCCTTACAGACAAGCGCATATCGACATACGCTTAATGTGCGATGGATGATGAATGAGAACATTTGATTGTCGATTTGTGCGCTGAATTTGCAGATCACATTTACTTTATGCGTCAACCCATTCTGGATTATGATTGTTGCAACATCGTCTTTAGGCATATCTACCTCCGGCTTTTTACTAAGCCTAATACGACGCTAACAGCTGACGAAATTTGCTTACAGATATAACTTTCACTGCAAATATCGTGTTATGAGTGACTGATTACTGCTTTGGAGACAGAATGGATTTTTCTAAAACTACTGTAGTGAAACCCGGTTTAATTGGTGATAACAACGCGTATTGGGCGATGCACTTTTGCTCAATTATTGAAACCCTTTATGATAATAACCGGATGAAGGTACGTTTTAATTCCCCTCTCATGGGGAAACATACACCAACAATGAGAAACCTAAATAGCTGCGCGGAATAGTAGATCACTGAAAGGGAACTCAGCCCGGATTGTG
>OGYT01000839.1_pt1 | contig 22642 bp, 15 predicted proteins | sample 1576631 | NCBI WGS metagenome assembly OGYT01 (sample SAMEA3541588, study PRJEB24748) | human gut metagenome | biome: human gut; feature: human-associated habitat; material: faeces | place: China | collected 2012
AAAAGAAAGTACTCAAACGGGTACTTTCTTTTTATTTTACCGTTATGCGTGAACAGGGACTCGAAGGCGAGCGTTAAGAAAACAGTCCGGCGGACTGTTTTTAGCGAGAGCGTTGATGAATTTTTAGCTTTGAACAAGCCGCAACAAGCGAGGTAGAATAACTTAGATAAATAAAACACCTGTTGGCGCACCAAAGAAGAAAGTACTCAAACGGGTACTTTCTTTTTATTTTACCGTTATGCGTGAACAGGGACTCGAAGGCGAGCGTTAAGAAAACAGTCCGGCGGACTGTTTTTAGCGAGAGCGTTGATGAATTTTTAGCTTTGAACAAGCCGCAACCAGCGAGGTAGAATAACTTAGATAGATAAAACACCTGTTGGCGCACCAAAAAAGAAAGTACTCAAACGGGTGCTTTCTTTTTTTGTTTTTACTCTATCTTTTTCCAACAATACTTTTTCATAAAATCTGCAATTACGGTTATATCTTCACCCTCATAGTATTTTACAAGCAGTCTTTTAAATTCAGGCACTTCTTTTTCAGGAATCACCAGAAATCCGCCACCGTGTGAAATAAGATAGTGATTTGCAAAAATTACAGAGGCACGCTTGTTACCGTCAAGAAATATTTGTGTTTTCATACAATAAAGGCACAACTTAATTGCCGTATTGATAACTTCATCACTTTCTTCTATTATTTCACGGATTTTTTCTTTTACATCCAACTCATTAGGCAACGGTGGAACATATGAAGAACCTCCGATAGTAACCGGAACTCCTCTAATTCTTCCGCCTTCCGCAAAAAATCCTTCATTAACAACTCTTGCTATATGGCTGAGCATATAGTAGTCGGAACGACTTACTATTACATCACGATCCAAAATAAATTCCCATGCGTGTTTTAAATTCAAAATTTTCTGAACATCTGTTGCAGTCACACCGGAAATTTTACCGTTATCTATGATTTCTTCAGTTTGTGGGAATGATGTAGCAACACCCTCAAGGACAGCCTGATCATATATATTCATTTTCATATTTGCACGGGCAAACGCAATATTGTTTATAACATCAGAAGAAAGTTCATCTTCTGAATATCCCGCATTTGCAAGTTGTTTATCTATACTGCGAAGTTCTTTCCTGATTTCACGGGCTTCTCTGGCATTGCGGAGGAGCAAATTATATAATTCTTCCGTATATGCACCTACATAAGTTGATGTCTGTTTTCCTGCAACACGCTTTCTCACATAAAGATATTTTTCATTACCTCGTTCCTTAATTTCGGGAGTTCCGTCATACGGCATTAAATTTAACCTTGCATTAAGGTCAGCACGTCTTCTTAGTAACTCTTGTATTTCATTGTATTTTGCAGCCATTATAATTCTCCTTTGGGGTACATTCTCTTGTAAAAGTATAATACAATTCTCCCCAGCAGTCAATGCACCTTGGGGAACATTTTTGCATTTTAAAGCCTAATTTGTTCCCCCAATAATAAATTTCAAACATATTATATCCTACTCAAGTTCTTTTATGAAATCCATTAACACCAACAAATTCCAAAACAACCCTTATCTCACACGCGGATAAGGGGTGTTTTTATTCATTAATTTTACTCTTTTTGAATTCGAGATACTTTATATAGTCAAGCACATCGCCACATTCCTCTTTTGTAAATGACTGCGGAAGAGAAACAGAGCGAATGTTGCGGTTGAACGAGAGCGGTTCGTCAATCAAACCGATGAGATAGTCAACCGACACATCAAAAAGCCTTGCAATGATTATTTTTGAATTATCATCGGGATCACTGCGGTTACATTCGTACGATGATATTGTGTAGTGCGACACACCCAAAAGCTCCGCAAGCTGTGCCTGCGACACGCCGTGGTCTTTGCGAAGTTCCTGTAAGCGTTCACCAATCATAATATCACCTCATACCTTTAATAATTTAATTATAAATATTTTGCGAATTATAGTTTAAAATTATGAGAAATTTTAGAATTTTAATTGACAAGTGTGAAAATCTACATTATAATTCTTATATAAGCTGTGAATTTTCACAGTAATTTTAAGGAGGAATTATTTATGTATTGTCAAAAATGCGGCAAACAAATTGCTGACGGAAGTGTATTTTGTCGGCACTGCGGCGCACAAATAGGAAATGTTGTATCAGATAATTTTTCTAATCAAAATGCAAATCAAAATTATAATGTACAGCATACCGAAAAGCATGAAGAACCAATAAAAAACAAAGAAGAATTTATTGCAGATTTCCGCGCAAAGCACCCTGAACGAATGGTATATATAGTTATATTTATTATTCTAGAAATTGTTTCAACAATCGTATTTATAATGAATGTATCATTTTATATAGATCATCACCGTGATGAAAATCTCACAGGTATGATGATTGCGGCATTTCTCGAAATAATTGCAATAATTTTTGCATGTGCAATTCAAAAAGTAAACGCATCGGCAAATAAAGCATTTGACAGTTATATTACAAAAGAAAGCCGCGAAAAAACGAAAGTAAGTACAAAATGGCTGTGTCCGAAATGCGGAAATTCAAATCCTGCCAACATAAGATACTGCTCAAACTGTAGTTGTCAAAAGCCGAATTTTGAACCGATTTCAGCTCAAACCGATGTTTGGCAATGTCCAAAGTGTGGAAAAATAAATCAAAATTATGTCGGAACATGCGGTTGCGGCACAAGAAAGCCATAAAGCAACAGGCTGTACAGATTGCGTACAGCCTGTTTTTGTGTGGATATTAAAATGTAGCGGCGAACCGTGTTCGCCCGTTCGTGTGCAACGCACACAATTTTCAGCACATCAAAAGTTATGTGAATAAGCAAACAGTATCATCAAGGCGGGCGTCCAATGAACGCCCCTTCTGTTTATACAAACAGTTACAATACTACGCTCGGGCATAAATGTTTTTTAACATTACAAACTATCTACACGAATTGGGAACGGCGGCTCGCCGTGCGGGCGTCCGATGAACGCCCCTACTGTTTATACAAACAGTAACAATGCTACGCTCGGGCATAAATGTTTTTTAACATTACAAACTATCTACACGAATTGGGAACGGCGGCTCGCCGTGCGGGCGTCCGATTAACTCCGCTATATTTTCCGTTTTTCAATTTTTAACCCAATTTGAATCAATGTCCGTTCTCCGTAATTCTGATTGCAACGGCGGTGACATCGTCCTCACGGTCGGCCTTACGGTGCTTTACCGCCTCGTCAACAACAGCCTTTGCAAGATCCTGGGTACTGCCCTCATTCCATGTGCGAATAAGCTTTTCGAGCCATTTGTCATCGCCCGTAATTACACCGTCTGATACCATAACAATCATATCCCCCGTTGTCAGATTTACCGTGTCGGTTGAAAATTTTATACCGTTTAGAATTCCTGCAGGGAGCGACGGCATTTCACGAACCGTTACCCTGCCGTTTTTCTTTACAAATGTTACGGGTGCGCCTGCCTTTTTGAAGGTGGTTTTGCCGGTGTAGAGGTCAACACTTGTGACATCAACCGTTGAAAGCGATTCATCCTCACTTTTCACCATGAGGGCGGAGTTCACAATCTGCAAACAGCTGTCGGCTGAAAGTCCTGCCCTTAGCAGTCTTGTCATAACGGATGCCGCCATATTGCCGTCAACAGCGGCTCTGCCACCCGTACCCATACCGTCACACACGAGCGCATATGTTTTGCCGAAACCGTCATTGAAATAATTTATACAGTCACCGCAGAGCTTACCGTTGTCGGCGGTGTGCTGGTCGCTTCCGATTTCAACATCAAACACGGGCATTTCGCACATTGCAATACGGATTCTGTTGCCCTCACGGCTGATTGTCGGCAGGTCAAATCTTCTTCCGCAACAGCGTGAAATCTCACGCATAACCTCGCCCTTAGAAAGCTTTTCGGACTTATTCGAGAGCGTAAGTTCCACGCTCATTCTTCCGCCGTTTGACACAAGGCAGATGCACTCCTCAACAATTGCACCGAGGCTTGTGAGGGTGCTGATTATCCGTTGTGCAGATTCGTTATCGCACCGCATTGTGTTGCGAAATTCATCAGCCAAATCGTGGAGAATATCGCCGATTCCGGAAAACTGCCCTGCAACAACGCTCCGCACATCGGTAATCCTCTGTTGTGCCTCAAGCGCCGACTGATATTCACGGTAGTTTGCGTTCATTGAACGGGCAATTTCGCCTTTTTTACAGCAGTTTTTTACAAAAGATTTTTCAACATCTCTTTCGCCTATTGTGCCGTTCGATTCAAGATACTCTTCAAGCCTTGCAAAATCGTCACGGGTAACACCGCCCTTGTGTTCATAACAGTACATTTTCAGTCCGCAGGTTTCGCAGACTTCATTTCTTGTACCCTCACAAACAGCGTCAAATGTGGGCGAATAGAGCTTTTTCATCTTTTCAGAAACCTTTGAGACATCGTTTTTCACATTGCCGACTGCCTTTGAGGCAAAGTCGAGTCGCATAACAATATTTTTTCGCAGAGCCTCTCCGAGCGATGTATTTTTATCGCTTGAAAACACGGGCGAAATCACATTGCCGACTTCTTTCGGAAGAACCATAAACACCGCACTTGCGGCAAGGCTTTCAACAAGCACACCCGACGGTGTTCCGAACTGCGAACCGAACGCAAGGCACATCACACCGTTGGAGATTACAAAGGCAATCGCACAGCCCAATTTTCCGAGCTGTGAAAAAAGCCCCGCCATAAGTCCTCCGAATGCAAAACCGCCGCAGATGTAGCCGTTCTCTCTTGACGCAATGCTGAAAATCGCTCCTGTTGAAATTCCGCTGATTGCACCGCCCGTAACCGAGCCGTAGCGTGAACAGAGCAAAATGACGAGCATTGCAATAATTCTGCCGAGCGAGATATTCTGCCACGCAATACTGCCGAAAGCCAGAATCAGGATACACCCCGACATAACCACGCTTGCGGTTTCCTGTTGCGAAAAAACTTCAAAACTTCTGTTGTCGCCTGCAAGGTGCAGTGCCGTGCTGATAAAATATGCCGCCGCACCTGCAATTACCGCCTCGGTTACGCAATCGGCAAAGGTTGTCAGAGTGCTTGTGCTTACAAAAAGCAACGAAACACCCGTTGCAAAAATCGGAACAAATGCCACAAGCGGAGCAAAAACCTTGCTTTTGGTAACCTTGTCAAGATCGCCAAGCAGCCACCGCAGACCGCCTATTGCCGCCACAACGGCAAGGTATCGAAAGCTGTCCGAGGGTTTGAGCAGGACATAGCCGAATGCCGTGCCTAAGAGTGATGACAAAAGATACTTTCTCGGAACTGCCGCCGCAAATGACGCCCCGAACGGTGCAAGGCTTCCGAGAACCGCTCCCCGTGACACCAAAATTCCGCAGAGCAGACAACCTGCGTTTGTGAGCATTTTCCGCATAAAATCGCCCTGAACAGCGTCCTGTCTGCGAGCCAAAGTAGTTTTTGCTTCCATAAAAATCAACATCCCTTTAATGATTTACTTCTTTTTGTATTTTTATTATAGGATATTATGGGTAACAGTTTTGTCTTTTTGTGAATGAGAATTTTTATATTCTTTTGTAGAAACAAAGCTTTGAAAAAACTTAATAAAGTAATTACGCAAAAGATTGTTCAACATTAAAAAAAGCCGTTGTTAAAATTCCGATTTTGCATTATAATGGAGTAAACCAAAGTGAAAGGACAAACAAAATGATTATAATGTCAGTTGACCTCGGAAAAGCACGCACAGGCATTGCCGTATGCGACAAAACCGAGTTTTTAGCGTCGCCATATACGGTTATCTTTGAAAAGTCACCGAAACAGTTGCTTGAAAAGGTGTCAAATACAGCCAAAGAAACAAAAGCCGAGCTTATTGTTGTGGGACTTCCGAAAAATATGGACGGCAGTGAGGGGGAAAGCGCACAGAATGCCAGAGCGTTTGCCGAAAATCTGAGCAATGAAACAGGCATTGAATGCGTTATGCAGGATGAGCGTGGAACAACAATTACGGCTCACAATTTTCTCAACACCACAAATACAAGAGGAAAAAAACGTAAAAATGTCGTTGACGAGGTTGCCGCCACAATAATTCTTCAGGATTATCTTGACAAAAGAAAATCGGGCTTAAACAAATAAAATCATAAAAGATTTAACCTTCCGATGATTTCGGAGGGTTATTTAATGTACATTTTGAGAATTTTGTTGATTATTGTAATTATTTATGGTAAAATTTTTTTCGGAGATTTAATCTCTGATTTTACTTGAGAGAGGGATTCTATGTTTTGTCCGAATTGCGGAAATCAATGTCCTGACGGCACAAAATTCTGTCAGTCATGCGGTACACCGCTCACAAACAATCAACAGCAAAACACTCAGCCTGATTTTAACAATCAGCAGGCTAATTATCAGCAACCTAATTATCAGCAGCCTAATCAGCAATATCAACAGCCAAATTACAATCAATATCAGCAACCGATGTACAATCAACCGTATCAGCAGTATCCACAGTATCCCGATAAATTCAACGGACATCAGATGGGTTGGTACAAATTTCTGATTTACTTTGCACTTTTTGCAGGTGCATTCTTTAATGTATGCTATGCTATTTTGTACATGACAGGCAGTATTTACGAAACTGAGCAAATTGATCCGCTTACCGTATATTCACTTTATCCGGGTGTAAAAGCGGTTGACATCGTGTATGGCATATTGCTTCTTGTACTTGCCGTTTTTATGATCGTAACCCGTTTTCAGCTTTCAGGATTGAAAAAGAACGGTCCGAAAATGATTGTTGCACTTTACGGTCTTAATATTGCCATTGCAATTATTTATGCCGTTTTAATTTCATGCACAACAGATTACATGGCATTCGATGCGTCAACAGTCAGTCAGTGCATTTTACCGATTGTTATGGCAATTGTCAACAAAGTTTATTTTGACAGAAGAAAAGATATTTTCGTGAATTAAATTATGTTGAGAATTTTATAACCTAAAATTCAAGCACGCCGCAGTTTTTCTCACTTGAAACTGCGGCGTGCTTTTAAGTTAAATGCTTTAGTACTTTTAAGTACTATAAAATCATTGTATCACCCATTTATGATAAAGTCAATAGTACCGATAGATACTATACAAGGTGATAATATGTATTTTAAAAGACTGCGTGATTTGCGAGAAGATCATGATATGAAACAAAGTGAAGTTGCCGAATATTTAGGAATTCAGCAGACGGTCTATTCACGCTACGAAAGAGGATTTCAGTCAATTCCTGTTGAGCATTTAATTAAACTGGCTGATTTGTACAAAGTTTCCACAGATTACATTCTCGGCAGAAAATAGTTACAAATTAAAAATTAAAGTCGGGGAACGGCGAGCCGCCGTTCCCCGTTCGTGCAGACAGCTTTAATTAAATGTAAAATTGAAAATGGAAAATGGAAAATTAATGTCGGGAAGACAGTTTGTAATGTAAAAAAACATATCATGCCCGAGCGTAGCATTGTGATTGTCAGCACAAATCTGTAAACAACTTTCTTATAAATGAAAACGGTCGTGTAACAATGTTTTGCATTTTACAAACCGTCTTCACGAACGAAAAAATACACGGTATGCACCATTTGGCGCATACCGTGGTTTTTTTATGCATTATCTGTTTTCAGTTAAATCAGAAGTCCATAATTTCATCGTCTTCAAGAGCAACGATAACATCATCTGTTTCGTCATTCTCAACGATTTCTGCCTCAGAATTACTCTCAAGCTGAACATCTGCATATCTCTGCATACCTGTACCTGCAGGGATAATCTTACCGAGGATAACATTCTCTTTAAGACCGACGAGCGGATCAACCTTACCCTTGATAGCGGCATCTGTAAGAACTCTTGTTGTTTCCTGGAATGATGCGGCTGAAAGGAAGCTGTCTGTTGCAAGAGCGGCCTTTGTGATACCGAGGAGGAGCTGAGTGAATGTTGCCTCACGAAGACCTTCTTCGCCGTTGGCAATACGCTTTTTAATCTGCTCATTCTCGTAAAGAACTTCGTTCTTGTCGTAGGTCTGACCTGACATAAAGCCTGTGTCGCCTGCGTCCTCAACCTTAACCTTACGCATCATCTGACGAACGATAACCTCAATGTGCTTATCGTTGATTTCAACACCCTGTAAACGGTAGGTACTCTGTACTTCCGAAATAAGGTAGTTCATGACTGCCTCAGGTCCGAGAATATCGAGTATATCGTGCGGATTAACAGCACCGTCGGTAATCTTGTCACCCTTTTTGATGTGGTCGCCGTCAAATACCTTTACACGGAAACCGAAAGGAATGAGGTAAGCTCTTTCTTCGCCTGTTTCCTTGTTAAAGATAACAGCGTGCTTTGCGTTTTTGATTTCTTCAAAACGAACATCACCGTCGATTTCACTGATGATTGCAAGACTCTTTGGTTTACGAGCCTCGAAAAGCTCTTCAACTCTCGGAAGACCCTGTGTGATATCTTCGGCAGATGCAACACCGCCGGTATGGAATGTTCTCATTGTAAGCTGTGTACCCGGCTCACCGATTGACTGAGCGGCAATAATACCGACAGCCTCACCGACAGTAACAGGCTGACGGTTGGCAAGGTTAGAACCATAGCACTTACGGCAAGCGCCGTGTTTTGCACGACATTCAAGTACCGAACGAATCTTGATGTGGTCAACACCCGAATTAACGATGATGTCAGCCTCTTTGTCGCCCATCATAACATCCTTTGAAACAAGAACATTACCGTTAGAATCGCAGAAGTCATCAAGGAGATATCTTCCGATAAGACGCTCGTGGAGTCCCTCGATAACATTTGATTCGCCTGCTTTGATGTCAAAGATTTCAAGACCTTCTGTAGTACCGCAGTCCTCTTCACGGATAATAACTTCCTGTGATACATCAACAAGACGGCGGGTAAGGTAACCTGAGTCGGCTGTACGAAGAGCTGTATCGGCAAGACCTTTACGAGCACCACGAGATGAAATAAAGTACTCCAAGATGTTAAGGCCTTCACGGTAGTTAGCTCTGATAGGAATTTCGATTGTTTTACCTGATGTATTGGCGATAAGACCACGCATACCTGCAAGCTGTCTGATCTGGCTCATACTACCACGGGCACCTGAGTCAGCCATCATGAAGATTGGGTTGTAGCGGTCAAGGTTTTTCTGGAGGGCGTCGGTTACATCGTTAGTAGCCTTTTCCCAGATACGAAGAACTTCTTCGTAACGCTCCTCGTTTGAACGAAGACCCATCATAAACTCATCACGAATAACATCAACTTCCTTCTCTGCCTCGGCAATAATTGCCTTCTTCTGAGGAGGAATAACTGCGTCACAAACGGCAACGGTGATAGCACCCTTTGTAGAATACTTATAGCCCTGTGCCTTAATGTGGTCAAGAACAACGCTTGTTCTTACCGGACCGTGAATTTTAATACATTTATCAATAATCTTCTTAAGACCCGATTTACCAACGAGGAAGTCAACCTCAAACTTGAATCTGTTTTCGGGGATACTTCTGTCGATAAAGCCGAGATCCTGAGGAATAGGATTGTTAAAGATAATCTTACCGATTGTTGTGTCTACAATGCCGGATTCGATTTTTCCGTCAATTTCAAGCTCACGGCGAACCTTGATTTTTGAGTGAAGCTCAATGACGCCTGTCTGATAAGCCATCATAACCTCATCAACATCACGGAATACCTTTCCTTCGCCTCTCTCACCGTCCTTATCAAGTGTAAGGTAGTAAGAACCGAGGATCATATCCTGTGTAGGAACTGTAACAGGCTGACCGTCAGACGGTTTGAGGAGGTTGCCTGCTGCGAGCATAAGGAATCTTGCTTCTGCCTGTGCCTCAGCCGAAAGAGGTACATGGACAGCCATCTGGTCGCCGTCAAAGTCAGCGTTGTATGCTGTACAAGCGAGCGGATGAAGTTTAAGAGCACGACCCTCAACAAGAACAGGCTCAAATGCCTGAATACCAAGACGGTGAAGTGTAGGCGCACGGTTGAGGAGAACAGGGTGACCCTTGATTACAACTTCAAGTGCATCCCAAACATTGTCCTTTGCACGCTCAACAGCTTTTCTTGCTGATTTGATATTCTGCTCTGCTTTAGTTTCAACAAGGCGTTTCATAACGAACGGCTTGAAGAGTTCAAGTGCCATTTCCTTAGGAAGACCGCACTGATACATTTTGAGTTCAGGTCCTACAACGATAACCGAACGGCCTGAGTAGTCAACACGCTTACCGAGAAGGTTCTGACGGAAACGACCCTGCTTACCTTTAAGCATATCCGAAAGTGACTTTAGGGCACGGTTGTTAGGTCCTGTAACAGGTCTGCCTCGTCTGCCGTTGTCGATGAGTGCGTCAACGGATTCCTGAAGCATTCTCTTCTCGTTGCGGATGATGATTTCAGGTGCGTTAAGCTCAAGGAGCTTTTTAAGTCTGTTGTTACGGTTGATAACTCGGCGATAGAGGTCGTTAAGGTCACTTGTTGCAAAACGACCGCCGTCAAGCTGAACCATAGGACGGATATCCGGCGGAATTACCGGAACAACATCGAGAATCATCCACTCGGGACGGTTGCCCGACATTCTGAAGCTTTCAACAACATCAAGTCTTTTAAGAAGTCTAACTCTCTTCTGACCCGATGCAGTTTCGAGTTCTTCTTTAAGTGAAGCGGAAAGAGCATCAAGGTCAATCTCGGCAAGGAGCTTTTTGATTGCCTCGGCACCCATACCTGCTTCAAAGTCGTCTTCATACTTCTCACGCATATCATTGTACTCACCCTCGGTAAGACACTGATACTTTGCAAGGTCACGGCAGTCGCCGGGATCTGTTACGATGTACTGTGAGAAATAGAGTACATTCTCCAAAAGCTTGGGAGAAATATCAAGCATAAGGGCAATTCTTGAAGGAATTCCCTTGAAATACCAAATGTGCGACACGGGAGCGGCAAGCTCAATGTGTCCCATACGCTCTCTTCTGACCTTTGAACGGGTTACTTCAACACCGCAACGGTCACAGATTTTACCCTTAAAACGGATTCTCTTGTATTTACCGCAGTGACATTCCCAGTCCTTTGTCGGTCCGAAAATGCGTTCGCAGAACAAGCCGTCTCTTTCAGGCTTGAGAGTACGATAGTTAATTGTCTCGGGCTTTTTAACTTCGCCGTAAGACCATTCTCTCATCTGCTCAGGAGAAGCAAGTCCGATTTTAATTGAGTCAAAAACATTATTATCTATCATTGCATTTCCTCCTTACATATCGTCACTGCCAAAGTCATCGCTGAAATCATCCGATGTGTAGCTGTCCTCTTCAACATCGGCAAGTGAATCGTCAAACATATTGCCTTCTTCGCCGCCCTCGTCAAGAGTGTAGCCGTCCATTGATGTCATTACATGGTCTTCTTCAAATTCCGGATTTGTTGCATCAACAATATCCTCGTCCTCATCAAACTTCTGCTTAATGTCAATTTCTTCACCGTCAGAGTTAAGAACACGAACATCAAGTGAAAGTGACTGGAGTTCCTTAATAAGAACTCTGAATGACTCAGGAATACCCGGAGCAGGAATATTCTGACCTTTAACGATAGCCTCGTAGGTCTTAACACGGCCGACAACATCGTCCGACTTAACTGTAAGAATTTCCTGAAGTGTATAAGCAGCGCCGTAAGCCTCAAGTGCCCAAACTTCCATCTCACCGAAACGCTGACCGCCGAACTGGGCTTTACCGCCGAGTGGCTGCTGTGTAACGAGAGAGTAAGGACCTGTGCTTCTTGCGTGGATTTTTTCATCAACGAGGTGATGGAGCTTGAGGTAGTACATATAACCTACTGTTACAGGGTTATCGAAACGCTCGCCTGTACGACCGTCAACAAGCCATGTCTTACCGTCCTCGCTGTAACCTGCGTCTTTAAGACACTGGAAAATGTCCTGCTCATGAGCACCGTCAAATACAGGAGTCATAATCTTCCAGCCAAGCGCCTTTGCGGCATAGCCGAGGTGAACCTCAAGAACCTGACCGATGTTCATACGAGAAGGTACGCCCAACGGGTTAAGTACGATGTCAAGCGGAGTACCGTCAGGAAGGAACGGCATATCTTCCATTGGGAGAATTCTTGAAATAACACCCTTGTTACCGTGACGACCTGCCATCTTATCGCCTACGCTGATTTTTCTCTTGAGTGCAAGGTAAACTCTTACAACCTTGTTTACACCGGGCTGGAGTTCGTTTCTGCTGTCTGCACGGGTAAACACCTTAACATCAACAACAGTACCGCATTCACCGTGAGGCACACGGAGAGATGTATCTCTGACTTCTCTTGCCTTTTCACCGAAGATTGCACGAAGAAGTCTTTCCTCGGCTGTAAGCTCTGTTTCACCCTTTGGAGTTACTTTACCGACAAGGATATCGCCTGCTTTAACCTCAGAACCGATCTGAATGATACCGTCCTCGTCAAGATACTTGAGAACATCTTCACCTACATTCGGGATATCTCTTGTAATCTCTTCGGGTCCGAGCTTTGTATCTCTTGCCTCTGTGTCATATTCTTCAATGTGAATTGATGTATAAACATCATCACGAACGATTTTTTCGTTGATAAGAACAGCATCCTCGTAGTTGTAACCTTCCCATGTCATAAAGCCGATAAGAGCGTTCTTACCGAGAGCAACTTCACCGTTTTCGGTAGCGGGACCGTCTGCGAGAACTTCGCCCTTCTTAACTCTCTGTCCTCTTGACACGATAGGACGCTGGTTGATACATGTACCCTGGTTAGAGCGGAGGAACTTGATAACCTCAAAGTCCTGAACTCTGCCCGAGTCATACTGTACACGAATGTTACGGGCGTCAACGCTCATAACGATACCGTCTTCCTCAGCGAGGATACAAACGCCTGAGTCTGTACCTGCCTTGTACTCCATACCTGTACCGACGATAGGAGCTTCACTGCGGAGAAGCGGAACTGCCTGACGCTGCATGTTCGCACCCATGAGAGCACGGTTTGCGTCATCGTTTTCAAGGAACGGAATCATAGCCGTAGCAACAGATACAACCATCTTAGGAGATACATCCATGAAGTCAAATCTGTCGGGAGAATACTCTACGAACTCGTCACGGTAACGACCTACGACTCTTGAATGAACAAATCTGCCGTTTTCATCAAGCGGTTCGTTAGCCTGTGCAACAGCGTAGTTATCCTCAACATCGGCTGTCATATAAACAACCTCGTCGGTTACAACGCCTGTTTCCTTGTCAATTTTACGATAAGGAGCTTCGATAAAGCCGTACTTGTTGATACGGGCAAATGAAGCAAGATATGAGATAAGACCGATGTTAGGACCTTCAGGAGTTTCAATAGGACACATTCGGCCATAGTGTGTGTAGTGTACGTCACGAACCTCAAATCCTGCACGATCTCTTGAAAGACCGCCCGGACCGAGGGCTGAAAGACGACGCTTGTGGGTAAGCTCTGCGAGTGGGTTACCCTGATCCATAAACTGTGAAAGCGGTGAAGAACCGAAGAATTCTTTAATTGCCGCTGTTACGGGACGGATATTGATGAGTGAGTTAGGTGAAAGCGACTCCATATCCTGTGACTGGGTTGTCATTCTCTCTCTTACAACTCTTTCAAGACGAGAGAAACCGATTCTGAACTGGTTCTGAAGAAGTTCGCCTACGCAGCGGATTCTTCTGTTGCCGAGGTGGTCGATATCGTCTGTATTACCGACACCGTGAGCAACACAGTTAAGGTAGTTGATTGTTGCAAAGATATCGTCAACCGTGATGTGGTTAGGAACAAGCTCATCTGCACGGCTTCTGAGCATTTCCTTGAGGTCATCCTCGTTTTCGCAAGCATCAAGAATTTCGCAAAGAACATCAAAACGAACATGTTCTTTGATGTCGCACTCTGCTTCTGCGTCAAAATCAACATAGCAAGCGATGTCAACCATACCGTTTGAAATAACCTTAACGATTGTTTCATCGGCAGCCTTTACATAGGCAATCTTAACACCTGCGTTTTCGATTTCAAAAGCCTTTTCCTTTGTGATTTTTTCATCACGAAGAGCCATAACCTCGCCTGTGCGTGGGTTGGCAATCGGCTCTGCAAGAACCTGACCTTCAAGACGGTTTGCAATACCGAGCTTTTTGTTGTATTTATATCTGCCTACTCTTGACATATCATAACGACCGGGGTCAAAGAACAGGTTGTTTATGTGTGTCTGCGCACTGTCAACTGTCGGAGGTTCAGACGGACGGAGCTTTTTGTAAACCTCGATAAGACCTTCTTCAACATTTGAAGCGGCATCCTTTTCGATAGTAGCTCTCATTCTTTCATCGTCACCGAAATAGTCGAGAATTTCGGCGTCCGAGCCAAGACCGAGTGCTCTGATAAATGATGTAACGGGAAGCTTACGGTTCTTATCAATACGAACATAAAAAACATCGTTTACATCGGTTTCATACTCAAGCCATGCACCACGATTCGGGATAACTGTTGTTGAATACAGTTCCTTACCGGTTTTATCGTGATCCATTTTATAGTAAACGCCCGGGCTTCTTACAAGCTGTGAAACGATAACACGCTCAGCACCGTTGATAACGAATGTGCCGCTTGCGGTCATCAACGGGAAATCGCCCATAAATACATTGCTCTCTTTGATTTCACCCGTTGACTTGTTCAAAAGTCTTGCGGTTACTCTGAGAGCGGCTGAATATGTTGCATCACGAACCTTACACTCAATTACGCTGTAGTTCGGGTGATCAACATCAAGTGTGTAGTCGATAAAATCAAGAACAAGGTTGTCCTGATAATCGGTAATGCCCGAAACATCTTTAAATACTTCTTTAAGACCTTCGTCAAGCAGCCACTTGTATGACGCTTTCTGAATGTCGATAAGATTAGGCATATCAATTACTTCATCGATTTTACCAAAACTCATTCTTTCGGTGTTGCCAAGCTTTACGGGTTTGACATTAACCATAGGCGTATCACTCCTTAAAAAATCTATGAAACGGGGCAAGCGGTACTGAAAATCTGCTCATAAAAAGCTCTTGACACAAAAGGATTTTTGTGATAATATCCCCTTGTCGGATAAAGTTTTTTGCGGATTTTCCCGACCTCTTCGGTACATATCCCCATTATGGTACATTTTATTATTCTATATTGAAATAATCAATAAGTCAAGAGAATTTTCGGATTTTTTTCGGATTTTACTGACTTTTTTATATTTTTACAGGTTTTATTTCCCGAAAAGAATTATTTTTCTTTTCGGGCTATTTTTTACGTCCCAATGCAACACCCGACACGGTGTATGGTTTTAAACAGCGTGGGTAAACCACCATTCACCTATACCGTCAGTCGCAAGGCTACCGTTTGTTTTGGTTGAACAGCCAAAATAAACAAGCCAATTTTTTGTAAACATTTGTAAATATGAATTTTATATAATAAATGCTTTGGATTAAGTCGAACCGATTTTACAATCGTTTCGATTGGCGAACACTGTTCGCCGCTACAGTATAACAATTGCTTTGTGGGATTTATAAAGTTTGTTCTTAAATATAATTTCTACTATTATCAACTGGAATCTGAGTAAAAAATTACGGCATAACCGAAATTTAATCGGTTATGCCGTTTTTATGTTTATGTACCTGAACACCCTTATTCTCGTTTTGACTTTAGATAGTTTTCAAAGGCTTCTTTGATAACTGAATGTTTTTCGTCTTTATCTGCATCACTGTTCCAATCTGTTCCATCTGTTGCGTTTTTTATCATATATGAAGTGCTCCACTCCTTAATATCGTGGTCATATATATCATAAGTTATTTGCTCCATTGTACCATCGTCAACATTAAGATAATAACCGCATCCATAATAACCTCCGATTGGGTAATTGATGTAAAATGCCATTTGTTCTCCGTTGGCAAAATTATAAAAGCTGATTTTGTCGATTGAAAATGTTTTTCCGCTATCATCCTTTGTAACATCCCAATTTTCAATATTATCATAAACAAGTTCAATATATTTAGCATCAGCGTCTGTAATCACGACGGAGTTTTCTGTATTTTCTGCTTTTCCGCAGGCAGAGGTAAGTAAAATAATAGACATAGCTGTTATTAAAATTATAAGTTTTTTCATTTTGGTTTTACCTCTCCACATCCGCATGTTCCGACATAATTCTGATTTATCTTTCCGCATTTTGGGCATTGCCATTCACCTGTTTGCGGCTTGGTAAAGGTTATTACTTTTGGCGAACTGCAATTCAAACAATATTTAACACTATCTGCATTTAAGCGTCCACATTTAGGGCATTCCCATTGATTAGATGGAAAAAGACATTCTTTGTTATCAATATTATTTGATCGCGAATTTATATTGTTTAAGTACATATCATATGCTTTGTTTGCCGATGAGTTTACTTTTTGAATTGCACATGCAAAAATTACGGCAATTATTTCGAGAAATGCAGCAATCATCATGCCTGTGATATTTTCATCACGGTGATGATCTATATAAGATGATACATTCATTATAAAGACAATTGTTGCAGCAATTTCTAAAATAATGAATAGAACTACATACACCATTCGTTCAGGGTGTTTTGTATGATAGTCATCCATAAATTCTTCTTTACTTTTAATTCGCTCAGTCTTTCTCTCTGTATGCTGTACATTAAAATTCAGATTTGCATTTCGGTTAGAAAAATTATCCGATACAGAATTTCCTATTTGTGCACCGCAGTGCTGGCAAAACACACTTCCCTCATCAATTTGTTTTCCACATTTTTGACAATACATAATTCTCTCCTCAATCCATAATATATTATTTGTTGCTTTAATTTGTTTTTCAACAATGTTCAATTAACGATTACAATAAGATTATATACTATAGTATAGGCATTGTCAACACTATAGTGCATATTTTATGCTTTTTATTACATTGTGTGCAAAATAAATGTGTATTAGTATAATTAAAAAGTACCCTAAAGAGCAGGATGAAGCATATGGAACGCACCGAACTTAACAAAAAGATAGGACAAAACATTCGGAAATATCGTTTAAAAATTGATATCAGCCAAGAAAATCTTGCTATGTCGGCAGGTCTTTATCCTGCATATCTCGGCAGACTTGAACGAGGTGAAAAGTGTCCCACAATAGACACACTTTATAAAATATCCTGTGCGCTCGGTATAACAATCAATGAGCTTATTTGTTTTGATTCCAAAATTGACTCATCGCCAACTAATAATCAGGCAAAAATGCGAATTGAAGAAGCGTTAAAACAAATTCCTGACACACAACAATTGCGAATTGCAGAAATTGTTGAAAATATCGCAGTCATAATAAAAGAAGAAAAAAATCAGTAGTAGCGGCAGTCCGTGACCACCGCTACAGTATTACAATCGCTTTGTCGAATTTATAAAGTTTGTTTTTAAATATAATTTCTACCGTTACTAACGGGAGAACACGGTTCGCCGCTACAGACAATGCATAACTTTCATCACATCAAAACAATTTTATTAAACATAAAGTTTCATCAAGGCGGGCGTCCAATGAACGCCCCTACAAATTAAACAACAACTTTCACATAAAAATATCGGGTGACAAGAACTTGCAATTTTGCAAATCTGTCACCCGATTTTTATTAAATCAGTCGTATTCTGATTTGAATTGTTTTTCCAGATAATCTTTTATTCGGCTTATGCCTGATGGCATATCAAGGTTGAATATTGCAAATACAAACAACGCAAATATACAACCGCTTAAACCAAGCCAAAATGATTCAACCATATCTGCGGCACAAAAAATAAAGATTACAAGCGACAAAAGCAAAAAGGTAATTTCCGGTAGGGCGATACCTATAATTCTATTTCCTTTTTTCGTTTTGAATACTCTTCCGTAAAAATATGGACGCACCGTTGATTGACAACCGTCTCTACTTTCAGTACCAAAATTGTAAAACAGACAAAGCAAATTTTTTCGATGCGACACCCAGTTTATGCCAAGGTCATAGTCCACATACTTTCGCATATATTTTACATTTCTTTTTGAACTGAGTATTCTTTCAATTTCAGCTGTGCTGTAATCTGATTTAATATTTATAAACATAGCTCTGTACTCTTATTTCCCCATATCATCATATCTGTCCAGAAACGAAACTTTATTATCGCCTTGTTTATATGAAATAATCGTATCGAGGTTGACATTTTCAACGCTATGGAAAATATTGCTTTCAATCTGGGGGTTGATTTTCTTCAGATTTGCTATAAGCTGTTTGATTTCCTGACGCTTTGAGCCTGTGTTGCTGTTTGGGGAACAGGTTGTGCAGGTGTCCGTAAAACGGCACGCACATTGAATGAAATTCAGCTTGTTGTAATCTCGCCAATGCTTGATTTCAGCCTCACGAACGAGGTAGAGAGGGCGGATAAGTTCCATTCCCTCATAGTTTGTGCTGTGGAGCTTCGGCATCATCGTCTGAACCTGACCGCCGTAGAGCATACCCATAAGAATAGTTTCTATAACATCGTCATAGTGATGACCGAGTGCGATTTTGTTACAGCCGAGCTGCTTTGCCTTTTTGTAGAGATAACCTCTCCTCATCCTTGCGCAAAGGTAGCAGGGATATTTGTCAACATTGTAAACAGAATTAAAAATATCTGTTTCAAAAACAGTTATCGGAATGTTCAGCCTGCGGGCGTTGCTCTCGATTACATCACGATTTTCAACGCTGTAGCCCGGGTCCATTACAAGAAAAACAAGCTCAAACGGAAATTTATTGTGCCTTTTCAACTCCTGAAAAAGCTTTGCCATCAGCATTGAATCTTTGCCCCCCGAAATGCAGACGGCAATTTTATCGTTCGGCTCAACAAGCTTGTACTCGATTATCGCCGCAGTAAATCTGCTCCAAATCGTCTTGCTGAACTTTTTGCGGATGCTTTTTTCAACATCGGTTGCATAGTCCTCATTCTCGAATTGACTTCTCAACCAACTGTAATAACCGCCCTCAAGATTCACGGCATTGAATCCGTCATCACGCAGATTTTCTGCAAGCTCGTCACTTATCTGACCGCTTTTGCAACAGAGGACAACAAGCTTGTCTTTTGGCAAAAGTGAATTGTCCTCTTTGATTTTTGCAAGCGGAATATTCTTTGCACCGTCAATGTGACCGTATTCAAACGAAATTTCATCTCGGATATCGACAAGAGTATATTCCTCGTCAAGCTTTCTCACCTGTTCTATTGTAATCTGATTGTTTTCCGATTTAAACATTCATAACCCTTCAATCTCTGTTTTTGCTGTTTTTTATTGCAACAATTGTTATATCGTCAAATTGCTCCGCATTTTCGGTAAAGTCCGTCAAAGCGTCATAAACTCCGTCACACACACCTTTTGCAGTCTGTTCGGCATTTTGACAGGCAGACACAAGTCTATCGTTGCCGAAAAATTCATTATCCGCATTTGTTGCCTCATTCACACCGTCGGTGTAAAGGCAGATTATATCGCCGTTTCCAAATTCAGCGCTGTTCACAACATACCTTGCATCATCAAACACACCGAGCATTATACAGGGCTTACATTCTAAAAATTCGGCCTTGCCGTTGCTCACCGTAACAGGCTTGTTATGACCTGCATTTATGTACAAAAAGCTGTCGCTGTTTTTGTCAAAAATCACGGCGAATGCAGTTACAAACATTCCCTCGGGATTTGACGAACAGAGTTCCTTGTTGATTTCTTCAAATGCCCTGTCGGGTTCTGCATTTTCGGTCATTTTTTCGTGGATAAGAGTCTTTGCAAAAGCCATAAACATTGCCGCCGCAACGCCCTTGCCCGACACATCGCCGACTACGGCACATATTCTGCCGTCAGGCAAAGCAAAGCAATCGTAAAAATCGCCGCCTACCTGTCTTGCAGACTCCATTCTTGCCGAAACATCAAAACAATCGGCAAAGACAACATTCTTTTCTCTCGCAATTATTCCGTACTGAATCCGCCTTGCAACCTCAAGCTCGGTTTCATTTTTAGCCTTTTCACTCGCAAGGGCGGAATTTTTTTCAACATAAGTTTCTACATCGTGAGCCATATCGTTGAAATAATCAGCCAAAAGCTGAATTTCATCGTCAGAGCCGAGTTTTATCGGCACAAACGCTTTCTTTGTATTTGTGCCGTCAGCTTTGTCGGAAAAGTATCCTCGAATTTTTTCAAAAATCAAAAGTATCGGATTATACATCTTTTTTCTGACAAACCGCATTACAAGTAAGAATACAATTGCCAGCACAACAAACAATGCAAGAACTCGCATTGCAGTATAGAAAATGATTTCCGTATAAATCTGCGTCAGCGAATAGTCCGCACCGATTAATGCAACAGGCTTGCCGTCCTTGCCTTGAATCGCTGAAAATGCCGTGTAAAAACTGCCGAAGCTGTCGTTCTGATATTCGTAAGCCGTGACAAGGTTAGGATTTTCCCACGCCTCTTTTTCAGCATCCCACAAGCCGTGGTCAACCTCTGCACCTGCACTTCTCACATTTAAAATATTCTCTTTTTCGCTGTCATCATCGGCAACAGTCATAACATATGTAACCTTGTTTTCGTCAAAATCCGGAATGTAAATGTACATATATTCAAGGTGGTTCGTCTGACAAATCCACCTCAAGGTCTTAACGGCTTTCCGATATTCTTCGGAATCGGGATTATCAAGCAATGCGTTTATATCACAGCGTTCAAAAGTTTCTGTTGCAACCTTTGACGCACTTTCGGTCAGCTGTCGTGTAAACCGCCTTGTGCGCTGAATGTTTTCAATGCAATTGAGCGTACCCGAAACAATCACCGCCAAAATAAACAGCACAAGTATGTGAAAGAAAAGCCTTTTGAAAATCGACTTTTTGACTTTTAATTTGTCAATTGGTTTTTCGGATTTTTTCATTAACAGTCACCGCCTTCTTTCCACACACTTTTTCATCTTGTATTTTAACACGAATGTATGATAAATGCAAAACATAATAAATGTCATAAAGTAATTGTCAACCCGTAGCGGCGGTCAGTGACCGCCATTTGTTTTGTGTGCAAACACGAAACAATTCGTAGCGGCGAACCGTGTTCGCCAATCGAAACGATTGTAAAATCGGTTCGACTAAATACAAATTATGTGTTTATTGCAGTGTCGATTAATAATAAAATACTTATGTGTAATTTTATTCGTTTTGGTTTTGCAACCAAAACGATTGGCGAACACGGTTCGCCGCTACAAACAATCCATAATTTTCATCACATCAAAACATTTTAATAAAACAAATAGTTTCATCAATGCGGGCGTCCAATGAACGCCCCTACGGGTTTGCGGCATTTATAAAATTTGTTTTGGCATACAATTTCTGCCTTTACCTGCGGTCGCAAGGCTACCCCTACAAGTATACATTTACTTTCATATAAAGCAATATAAAGCAAAAATTGCATCAATGCCGTATTCGGGCATCTGATGCAATTCCTTTATCCGAGTATCTTCTCGAATAGATTGCGGTGGCACACCGCCGACCACAATTTTGCATTTTCAATTTTCCATTTTTAATTAAGCAAAAACAGCCGACTGCTTTGCAATCGACTGTTTAATAATCGGATTATATATCAATTACCATCTTGCGTCAAGTTCGGCTTTGGTGGCTCTTTTTTTCTTTCTTGCAACATATCTTGAATATCTTGAAAGCTTTCTGTCACGAAGGAAGAATACAAAAGCAATTGCGCCGAGGATAACTGCAACAAGCACAAACCAAAGACCTACATTTGCGGATCTCTGAACTGCGGCAACAAGAGTCGGTGTGCTTGCGGCATTTGACTTTGCAAGAGCCTTGTCGGCAGACTTTACGGACTGAACGGCAACGCTTGACGCTGTGTCCGAGTAGTTCTGATTCTTTTCGTTTGAAAGAATGAACTGCGACGCACCTGTTGAAGAAGGCATCTCAATCGGAGCGGCTGAAACCGCCGGAGAAACCTCGCCGCTTACAACCTCTGTTTTGGGGTTTGCAACTGCGTTGTCGCTGAACAGTGCGTTGTATGTTTTCTCATCAACAATACCTGTTGAATCGAGTGAATTCTGATTCTGGAAATTTGCAACGGCCTGCGCTGTATATTCACCGTAGTAGCCTGTTGCATCCATTGCAAAGTAGCCGAGTTTTATAAGCTGCTGCTGAATTGCAGTTACTTTATCGTTTTCGTCACCGTTCTGATACTGAACTGCCTCTGTTACAGGCTCTGTTGTCGCCTCTGTGGGAGCAGTTGTTTCTTCTTCGGGCTTGTCCTCAGTCTTTGGTGTTGTATCGGCTTTTGGAGCTTCGGGAGCATTCTCCGAATAAAGTGTATTTCTCGAATCGCCTGCAATACCGTCAACTGTAAGACCTGCGGCTTTCTGGAATGCCTTATAAGCCTCTTCTGTTGCGTCACCGAAGTAACCGTCAACTGCACCGTTGTAATAGCCGAGGTCAGCAAGTCTTTGCTGAATCTTCTTTACCTCAGCACCCGATGAACCGTTCTTGTAAACACTCGGTGTGTTGCTTGAAGATGATGAGCTGCCTGATGAACTTGAAGAACCTGATGAGCCTGATGAGCTTGAACCCGATGAACTGCTTGAAGAAGTG
>OGYT01000852.1_pt1 | contig 22358 bp, 23 predicted proteins | sample 1576631 | NCBI WGS metagenome assembly OGYT01 (sample SAMEA3541588, study PRJEB24748) | human gut metagenome | biome: human gut; feature: human-associated habitat; material: faeces | place: China | collected 2012
TCTTTGTTAGCTTTTATATTTAAATAAAAGTTTCACCTTACTAACGGGTTGATGAACCCCCGGCTCGCTTACCATGCACCAGCTACTCCCGTCGAAACCATTGCATCCCCGAGAGAGTTAATATATTATAGCATAGTTTTTCTTTAAAAGCAATGAAAAGAACTTATAAATCAAGTTTCATATAGATGGAAGTATTCATAGGACTGTCATTGTAGCAATCTGTTTCATAGAAGCCGAGTTTTTTGTACATGAATACAGCATTTTGCAGAAACGGCAATGTATCGAGAAGCATATGTTTATAACCGATTTCTTTGGCGTCATTAATGATTTTTTCAGCGAGCAGTCGGCCAATGTGTTTTCCCCTGAATTGCGGACGTACGTATAATCGTTTCATTTCACAGTTTTGGGCGTCAATTTTTTTCAGTCCGATACAGCCGGCAAGTTCATTGTCATAATATGCAAGGTACAGACGGCCGTCCGGTAAGCCGTATTTTGCATTTAAGTTTTGCAGTTCCGCGTTATAGTTTTGAATTTGAAGATATTTTGCGAATTCCTCATCGTTTTTTATTAGAAATTTGGTATACTCTGCAAATAATGTATGTATTTCTTCAGGAAAATCATATGCGGGAATTATTTTAACGGACAAAGTTTTTCCTCCTTTTGATTTTTTGACTAATTCTATTATATCATAACTTTTAAAGAAAATAATGGTATAATAGAACAAAAAAGGAGTGGTTTAAAATGATTTTCGGCAATATTAATCAGGCAAAAAGATATGATTTTTTACCGGAGGATTTGAAAGCTGTTTTTAAATTCGTGCAGGAAAATGATTTATCGGGTTTTGCTGAAGGTTCGCATAAGATAAACGGCGACGCGTTTTTCGTGAATGTGAACGAATATGATACGGTGGCGCGCGAGGACCGTTTCTGGGAAGCGCATAAAGTGTATATAGATGTGCATGTAATGCTGCAGGGACAGGAAATTATTGATGTGAATTTCATTGATAATATGCAGCTTGGCGAGTATAAAAGTGACAGCGATTTTCAGGCGCTGGACGGCGAATTGAAAGCCAGTGTGACGTTAAAGCAGGGTGATTTTCTTATCTGCTATCCGGAAGATGCACACCGTACGGGCGTAATTGCAGATGAAGCGTGCCATTTAAAAAAGGCTATTTTTAAAATTCGTCTGGAAAAATGATGGAGCAGGTATGGACAAGAAATATTATGTTTGCATAGATATCGGCGGTACGGCGATAAAATACGGCTTGGCCGATAGTGAGGGAAATTTTGTCGATAAGAATTCCATGGCAACGGAAGCTAAAGTATACGGCGGAGCCGGTATCGTGGAAAAGGTTAAAAATATAATCCGAAATTATATCAAAGAAAGAGAAATCGGCGGGGTAGGGATATCCACTCCCGGTATAATTAATGCAGCGGCAGGTATTGTTGTTTATGTAATGCCGTCTTCCATACCGGATTACAGCAATACACCGCTGAAATCCATCGTGGAAAAAGAATTCGGTATTAAATGTGCAGTGGAAAATGATGTGAACTGTGCAGCTCTCGGTGAAATGTGGCTCGGTGCAGGCAGAGGAAAATCTTCGCTTTTTGCCGTAACGGTCGGTACGAGTATCGGCGGATGCGCTGTTTACGGAGGAAAGGTAATTCACGGAGCGGGCAACAGTGCCGGTGAAATTGCCTATATGCAAATTCCGGGCGGCAGTATGCACGAGCTGGCGACAACGACGCGTTTGGTGAGGGATACAGCGAAAGCAAAATCCGTGAATGAAGCCGATTTGAACGGTGAAATTGTGTTTAACTGGGCAAAACAGGGAGACAAAGCGGCCAGAAGGGCTATAGATGATTTAGTAGAACATTTGGCTGACGGAATTGTCAATATAACGGCAGTGCTAAATCCGGAAGTGGTTATCTTGGGCGGCGGTATTATGGCGCAGGAGGAATATTTAAAACCGCTTATTGATAAAGCCGTAAAATGTAAATTAGCGTCAAATGTCTATAACAGCATGAAGATTGAATTCGCCAAGTTGCAAAATGATGCCGGCATGATAGGTGCTTTGTATAATCTGCTGTCACAGGAAAAATAAGAAAATCCCTTTTAAGTTTTCGGCTTAAAAGGGATTTTTTCAGATTGAATTATTTTAAATTTTCAACGGCACTGCGTTCGATGGCAAGACCTTCGCGGTATCTTTCCATGAATGCTTCAAAGCCTTCGATATCTTCTTTTGTCGGAGCGATTGTTTCGGATATGGCATCTTTGAATACTTTTTCGCTTAAATATTTATCAAGCGTCATATCCTGTTTGTTGTTCATATAGTCGGCAAGAAGTGCAATACCCCATGCGCCGCCTTCGCCTGCTGTTTCCATTACGGTTACAGGTGCGCCGATGGCTGCTGCCATGATGGTCTGGCCTACGCCTTTTGTTTTGAACAGACCGCCGTGGCCTAAAATCTGTTCTATTTTCACGTTTTCCTGTTTAGTTAAAATATCAAGACCTGTTTTCATCGCACCGAGAGCAGTGGAAAGATGAACGCGGATGAAATTTGCCAAATTGAATTTGCTGTCTGATTTGCGGACAAATAGAGGTCTGCCTTCCGTGAAGCCTGTAATGTGTTCACCGGAATGGTAGCAGTAAGAGAGCAGTCCGCCGCAGTCAGCGTCGCCTTCCAGCGCTTTATTGTACAGTGTGGAGAAAAGCTGGTTCGTATCCACTTTTACACCGAAACTTTCCAGACATTCATGGAAAAGACCAATCCAGCTGTTGAGGTCTGTCGTGCAGTTGTTGGAATGAGCCATTGCCACCAAATCGCCGGACGGAGTAGTTACCATGTCAAGCTGTTCGTAAACTTTGGATAAATCGTGTTCAAGTACAATCATGGCAAATACGGAAGTTCCTGCCGAAACGTTACCTGTTTTTTTCGTAACGGTATTAGTTGCCACCATGCCTGTACCTGCATCACCTTCCGGCGGACACATCGGACAGCCGGCTGCAAGATTGCCGCTCGAGTCGAGGAGTTTTGCACCTTCTTCAGTCAGATAGCCTGCATTTTCACCTGCGAGCAGAACTTTTGGCAGGATTTCCTTTATTTTCCAGTCAAAATGTTTATCAGCGATATGTGCGTCAAAGTCCGCCATCATTTTTTCGTTGTAATCTTTTTTGGCGATATCAATCGGGAACATGCCGGAAGCATCACCGATGCCGAGAACTTTTTCGCCGGACAGTTTCCAGTGGACAAAACCTGCTAAAGTAGTGAAGAATTTGATTTTACCTACATGTTCTTCATTGTTTAAAATTGCCTGGTATAAATGAGCAATGCTAAATCTCTGCGGAACGTTGTAGTTGAATAATTTTATAAGTTCGTGAGAAGCCTGTCCCGTGATATTGTTGCGCCAGGTGCGGAACGGTACGAGAAGATTGTCATCTTTGTCAAATGCCAGATAGCCGTGCATCATGGCACTGAAACCGATACCGGCAAGTTTCTTGATGGTAACGCCGTATTTTTTCTGTACTTCTTCAGCCAGATTTTTGTAGCAGCCGGCAAGTCCCTGCCAGATTTCGGCTTCGCTGTAAGTCCAGATACCGTCGATTAGGCTGTTTTCCCAGTCGTAAGCGCCGACAGCAATCGGTTCGCGCGTTTCATCAATCAGTACGGCTTTAATACGAGTTGAGCCGAATTCAATACCGAGTGTAGCAAAACCGTTTTCAATACTTGCAATAATGTTTTCTTTTGTCTGCATAATCTATTCCTCCATGTATTTTATAACGCAAAGTTGTATGATAAATATCTATTAAAGTTATTATACATCATATAAATCACTATTGCAATTTTTTTGATAATTAAATTTAGTTGTTTTTATAAAATTTTTACGGTAATGGTAATATTACTTATAAAATCTTAATGTATATAAGAAATATGAAGAAAATAAACGATTGTTAAATGATTGGTATAATGAAATGAATATTATTATGTTGTTTGATTTTAATATTAATTGTATGATAAATTTACAAATAAAAATACCTTTTAAGTTGAAATCTTAAAAGGTATTGGTTGATATTTTTTGTCAATTTATTATAGAGTACAGGATTGGTTTTAAAAAAAATAGAGCGTGCCTTTAAAGACACGCCGGACAAAATAATACAATAAAATCAGTTTGGAAATGAGCAATGATTACATTATATTTGCTGAAGATATAATGTAAGAAACGATAAAACAAAAAACCCCTTTTCGCTATGGAAAAGAGGTGAATAGACGCATTATGAAAGCATTCAAACAATGCTTTATGTCTAATCCCCTTCCCATCGCTCGCAGGTACGGCAATCTTCTGATTGCGCACGGTGATTGTCAATCAGGCAGTTCTCCTGACTCGAGTTCATAACTTCATTCAAGCCTTCCCAGGATTATCCCAGTGACATGATTTTGAACGAGCTCCCTCATACAGTGGCGGGACCGTTTCAGCTTTGCCGGATACCGGCGTACTGAATTCCCTATTAAGTCCAAACGGACACCTGATTCTGAAACAATATTCTGTTCTTCTTCATAATAGCACTAACAATTATATCTGTCAATTTATATCAGAAAATAAAAATTTGGCGTTTTGTGATGTAGTCACAGAATTAATCGGAAGAATGATTTATAATAAAAACAACAAAGGAAATAAAACATTCATTGAGATAGAAAATAAATTTGGGAGGCTTTAAAATGTTAATTCATGCAGATGCAAATGCTTTTAATAAAATGTTGGAAGGAAAAGGAACATTTATCGTTGATTTCTTTGCTACTTGGTGCGGCCCGTGCAAGATGCTAGGAGCGGTGCTGGAGAAAGTGGCGCCGGAGATTTCTTACGATATTTTGAAAATAGATATTGATGAGAATGCGAAACTGGCAGATGAATATGAAGTTATGGTAGTGCCGACGCTGCTGTTTATTAAAGACGGCGAAATCATTCATCGTGAATCCGGTTTCTTCTCCAAAGATAAATTTATGGCACTTGTTAATGAATATATGAAATAAAATAAAAAATATTTCCCCATTCCCCTTTATAAAGATTAAAAGGCTGTAACAAATTGTTGCAGTCTTATTTTTTTAGTATAACTAAACCAACTTTTGCCACATTTGGATTGAAAACATTCCTTGTTTACACAAAATATTCTAAAAATTATAATATAAATATCAAAGCAGGGAGGTTGCAGAAAATGAAAAATTTAACAGATTTAAAAGTAAAAATTTATGCTGACGGTGCGGATTTAAATGAAATGCTGGCAGTTTATAAAGAAGGTATCGTCAAAGGGTTTACGACAAATCCGTCTTTGATGAAAAAAGGCGGCGTAACCGATTATAAAGATTTTGCACAAAAAGTTCTGGCACAAATCAAGGATTGCTCCGTTTCTTTTGAAGTTTTCTCCGATGATTTTGAAACGATGGAAAAAGAAGCTGATGTGTTAGCTAATCTGGCAGAAAATGTATATGTTAAAATTCCAATAACAAATACAAAGGGAGAATCTTCTATTCCGTTGATTAAAAAATTAGCGGCTAAAGGATATCATCTGAATGTTACGGCAATTTTCACTTTAGAACAGGTGAAAGAAGTTGTAGCTGCATTAAATCCTGAAGTGAACAGTATCGTATCTGTTTTTGCCGGACGTATTGCCGATACGGGTGTGAATGCTGTTGATTTGATGAAACAGGCGGCGCAAATCTGTGAGCAAAATCCAAATGCTGAATTATTATGGGCAAGCTGCCGTGAATTTTATAATATTATGGAAGCGGAAGAAAGCAATTGTAAAATCATAACGGTTCCGAATTCCATTTTGGCTAAACATAAAAATTACGGAAAAGATTTGAAAGAATACTCATTGGAAACGGTACAGGGATTTTATAAAGATGCTTCCGGACTGGGTTTTTCAATTTTGTAATATAGATTTTAAGGTGGTTTGGAAATGATTGAAAAACTGTTTAATGAACAGACCGTAGCAGTTGATGTTAAGGCGGAGGATTGGACTGAAGCCGTAAAATACGGCGGCAGTTTGCTGGTGAATGCAGGTTATACAGATAAAGAATATATTGAAGCCATGATTGATAATGTCAATAAAATGGGCCAATATATCGTTATCGCGCCGGGCCTTGCCATGCCTCATGCCCGTCCTGAATTCGGCGTGAAAAAAATCGGCATGGCTTTGGTGAAATTGGCAGAGCCAGTGAAATTCGGTCATGAAAAATATGACCCTGTAGATGTATTGGTTTTTTTGTGCGCAGTGGACCATACATCTCATATTGAGGCTTTATCCGAACTCATGCAGCTTTTGGAAGATGAGGATTTTTTGCTTAATGTGAGAAGCGGCATGACGAAAGATGAAATAATAGCATATATTTCAAAACAACAGTATTTAAAAGGAGATATGTAAAATGAAAATTATAACAGTTTGCGGAAATGGTATCGGCAGTTCTTTGATGCTGGCAATGAAGATTGAAGAAATCTGTAAAGAAGAAGGTATTGATGCACAGGTGGAATCAAGTGATTTCAATTCAGCCCAAGGAAAATCGGCTGACCTTATTGTAACGGTAAAAGAGCTGGCTGAACAGTTTGAAAACAGAAAAACAGTTACAATCCGCAGTTATGTGAATAAGAAAAAAATTCGCGAAGATGTTTTACCTACTATAAAAGAATTAGCAAAATAAAATTATTTGACGGGTATTGAAAATATATTGCAGGGAGATGTTATTGTGGTAGAATTTCTTGAGTTTTTGCGGGACGTATTACAGCAACCTGCTTTGCTTTTGGGGATTGTTTCCTGTGTAGGTTTAGTGGCACTGAAAAGACCTTTCTATAAAATTATGACCGGTACATTAAAGCCGATTTTAGGTTATTTGATGTTGAGCTGCGGTTCGGGCTTTATCGTTGCCAACCTTGACCCTTTGGGTAAAATGATACAGGAAGGTTTTCATATAACGGGTGTTGTGCCGAACAATGAAGCTATTGTTGCGGTAGCTCAGAAGCTTTTGGGTGTTGAAACGATGTCCATTCTCGTTGTCGGCCTTGTCGTGAATTTATTGATTGCGCGCTTTACTAAATTTAAATATGTATTTTTAACGGGTCATCACAGTTTCTTTATGGCTTGCTTACTGTCTGCCGTATTAGGAACTGCAGGTATGACAGGCATTGAACTTATTTTATGCGGTGGTTTTCTTTTAGGTGCATGGAGTGCTATTTCTCCGGCTATAGGCCAGAATTACACAAATAAGGTAACTGACGGAGACGGTATCGCCATGGGTCATTTCGGCAGTTTGGCATATTATATTTCAGCATGGGTCGGCTCTAAGGTCGGCTCACCTGATGACAGCACGGAAAAAATCGAAATTCCGGAAAAATGGGGCTTTTTGCGTGATACTACAGTATCGACAGGTCTTACCATGATGTTCTTCTATTTGGTAGCGGCATTTGCGGCAGGACCGGAATATGTTTCTACATTATCGGGCGGAATGTCGCCGTTCTTGTTTGCCATTATGGCAGGTCTGCAGTTTGCAGTCGGTGTAACGGTCGTTTATTCCGGTGTACGTATGATACTGGGCGATTTAATCCCGGCATTTGAAGGTATCTCCAGACGCGTAATACCGAACGCTATTCCGGCTGTTGACTGCGCTGTATTCTTCACTTATGCTCCGACGGCTGTTGTACTGGGATTTGTATCTTCTTTTGTCGGAGGCGTTATCGGTATGCTTATTTTGGGTGTATTAGGCGGTGTTCTGATTATCCCAGGTATGGTGCCTCACTTTTTCTGTGGCGCTACTGCCGGCATTTTCGGTAATGCGACAGGAGGACGTAAAGGAGCAATTTTCGGTGCATTTGTAAATGGTATTTTAATATCTTTTGCTCCAGCACTGCTTTTGCCAGTATTGGGGTCGTTAGGTTTCCAGAATACGACTTTCGGTGATTTCGATTTCGGTGTATTGGGTATTTTACTGGGTCTTATATCAGGTAAAGCCGGTCAGATAGGTATTTTAGCTGTTATCGTTATATTTATCATTGTTTTGGTTGTACCTAATTTTATGAAAATGAAAAATAAAGTAATTAATAATCCGGACGAAGATTAATAAATAAAAGGGATACCAATACAAAAGTGATTTTGTGCGGTATCCCCTTACGTTATGTAATTGGGGTGATTATTATATTAAATGAAAGATGTTCGCAATTATTGAACAAAATACTGAGCAGTCATTATCCGCTGAAAATAGAGGAATTGTCCAATTATTTCAATGTCAGCCCGAGAACGATACGTTATGATTTAGACCGTATAGATGATTATTTGCAGGAAAAAAACTTTGATAAATTGGTGCGGATACAAAATAGAGGAATTTCGTTTAGTGGCAGTCGTACAGTAAAGGAAAAACTGTTGCAAAATCTGACCAATATAGATACGTACAATTATATTTTGTCCCAGCAGGAGAGGATACTGCATATTTTTTATATTTTATTAGGAACAAAAGAGTATTGTACAGTACAAAAATTGGCTAATATTCTTAATGTGAGTAAGACTACGGTGCAAAATGATATAAAACTTTTAAAAACGTATATCAATACTAAAACGGAATATGTAGAAACAGTAAAAGGCAAGGGAATACGTATAATTGGCAACGAGTCGGCACTGCGGAAAAATGCTTCTAATAAATTATTAATGCATTATTCATCGAATTTATCTGATTTGGAACTGGTAAGATTGTTTAGTGATATTTCCATTATCCGTATTCAGGATTTCGTAAGAAATGCGGAAAGACAGCTTCGTACCAATTTTTCCGATGATAAATTTAATAATCTCGTTATACATCTGATTATTGCCGTAAAACGAATAAAAACAGGCAAAGATATAGTAATGGAAGAAACGGAATTAAATCATTTATCAAATACATCGGAGTTTTCGGTAGCAGCAAGTATTGTAAACAGTATGGAAAAAGAATTTAATATATCCATACCGAAAAGCGAGATAGGTTATATAACGGTTCATTTGCTGGGAAATACTCTATTTGATGAAAGAACAGAAAATGATTTATTTTTACAGAAAATTGTCTTTAAGTTGATTGAAAGAGTATCTTCTTTATATAATTTTCATTTTGAATTTGATGACAATCTTTATGAAAATCTGTTTTTGCATATACAAGCATTTGTTTATCGGCTGGAACACGATATAAAGATAAATAATCCACTTTTATCGGATATAAAAGCAAAATATCCATCTTTGTTCAACTGTATACGAGAAGCCGTAAAATTTTTGCATACCGATTGGAACATTCAAGTGAATGATGAAGAGTGCGGTTATTTGTGTATTCATTTTATGACTTCGTATGAACGGGTACAATACCGCAGTGAACATAAGCCGCGCGTTCTTCTTGTATGTGCTACGGGGATAGGAACTTCTAAATATATCTTACACAAGCTGCATTCTATGTTCGATTTTGAAGTAAAAGGCACAGCTTCACTGCATAATGCGTATGATAGTATTGCTAATAAAGAGCTTGACCTTGTAATCTCCACTATTCCTTTAAAATCTATAGGCGTGAAATCTATTTTAATCCAGCCTTTTTTGACGGAGCAGAATATAAATGAATTGAGCATGTTTTTTGCCAAATATAATTATAAACGGCAGATAAATATTCCAGATAAAAGCATAATGAATAAATCCATAAAAGAACGATATAATAATCAAGTAGAAAATCCTTCATTGATTGAACTTTTGGGGTATAACAGAATAATTGTTGGTGCAGATATTAAAAATTGGCAACAAGCTGTTGAAATTGGTGGGAATATGCTTCTTAAAGACAATTGTATAACAGAGGAGTATATTCATAATATGATTGATAATATTAATACTTTAGGAAGTTATATGATTTTGGCACCTAACGTTGCAATGCCACATGCTCAAATGGATAAAAATGTTAAAGAAACAGCTTTTGGTTTAGTAATAGGGAAAAATCCTGTACCTTTTGGTAAAGATTATATTCAAATTTTTATTATTTTAGCGGCAACCGATAAGGAAAAGCATACACGGGCATTGAAAGAATTGATGTTTTTATTGGAAAGTAAAATAGGAATAACATCATTGTTGAATGCTACAACAAAAGAAGAAATAATAGATATACTTGAGAATATAACTTTAATAAATTAAAAAGAGTCTCATATGATGAAGAGACTCTTTTTTTATTTTAGAACATTTTTACCGTTGAAATCGGGTATAAAATCTTTTGTGGCCGTTTTTCCCTGTTGGATATAACAGTTAGTAAAGCCCAAATCACTGGCATAATCGACAACTTTGTCGTATTCAAAAGTGGTAAGACGGCGTTTCAGTTTGGGATGATTTAATGCTTTATACATTGGAGTATACTGGTTCATAAGGCTAAGATAAATATTATCGCCGTATGTCTGCCAGATGTATTTTACGATTTTTATGCTTTCTTTATAATGCCACGGTAAAATCAGATGGCGGATGATTACGCCTTTTTGCATGATACCGTTTTTAAAAACGGGGCGGCCTGCAATTTCGTACATTTTAGCAATGGCTTTTTTGGCAATTTCCGGATAATCAGGTGCATGGGAATATTCTTTGGCGGTTTCATTGAAGAAATATTTAAAATCGGGCAGAAATACATCAACATAACCGCGCAACGCTTCGAGTGTTTCGGTATTTTCATAGCCGCTGGAATTATAGACAACGGGTATCGTAAGATTATTTTGTTTGGCAATATCAAGTGCCTGAATTATTTGGGAAACGTAATGGGTAGGCGTAACGAGTTCAAGACAGTGAGCACCGCGCTGCTGCTGTTCGAGAAAAATCTGTGCAAGTCGCTGTATTGAAACTGTATAGCCTTTACCTTCCGTACTGATTTCATAGTTCTGGCAGAAAATGCACCGCAGACTGCAATGGGTAAAAAAGACCGTGCCTGCTCCGTTTTTGCCGGACAGACACGGTTCTTCCCAGTGGTGCAGTGATACGAGTGCAATTTCCGCTTCATTGCCCGCATGGCAGAAACCATAATTTTTTGTACGGTCGGCATGACAGTTGCGCGGGCAGAGTGTGCAGTTTTGCAAATTCATATAAACACCTTATTTATTAGTGATTTGCCATTTTAAAAATGGTATAGACATCTTCATAGTCGAGCGGTTTGAAATTGCCGATGGTTTTGCTGTTTTTATCTGTGCACATATCCGTCAGATATTTGAGCTCATCGTCAGTCAGAATTTTACCGGTGAGCTGACTCAGACAAATCGGCAATCCCAGGCGGTAGAAAAATTCTTCCATACTATTTATGGTTTTTACTGCTCCTTGCTCGCCTGTTTCAGCAATATCAAACAGTACCTTGCCCAGACGGCAGAAACGGTTGATATCGTTTTTATAGACGTATCTTGCCCAGGAAGGCCATATAGAAGTTAGAGAAGCTCCGTGGGTAGCGTTGAATTTGGCACTGAGTTCGTGACCGAATTTATGCACGCTGAAATCTTTGGTACGGCCGAGTCCTGTGATGTCATTGTGCGAAAGTGAACCGCAGTACATGATTTCGCTGTGCGACAGATAATCTTCAGGACTGGCGAGCATCTGCGGGGCATAGCGTATTACGTCTTTCATCAGGCCTTCGGCAATATAATCGGTCATGTGATTATCCGTTTCCTGAGCAAAGTATCTTTCGAGCGTGTGCATCAGAATATCGGCGCAGCCGCAGGCTTTTTGCAGTTTCGGTGCGCTGAATGTAAGCGTCGGGTTCATGATGGCAAAACACGGGCGGTTGAAAGGAGTGCTCAGACCGCGTTTTTGTTTGGTAGCTTCGTTTGTGAGTACGGCTGAGTCGCTCGTTTCGCTGCCGGCTGCGGCAAGAGTAACGATACTTGCCATAGGCGTGGTTTTGGCGAGTATTATTTTTTTTGTCCAAATATCCCAGATATCATGCTGAGGATATTGAATGCCGTGAGCGATGGCTTTGGCAGTATCGATGACGGAACCGCCGCCGATTGCAAGTACAAAATCGATTTTTTCCGTCAGGGCTTTTTTTATGCCGTCATTGACAAAGGATACGAGCGGATTGGGCTGGACTCCGCCGAGTATGCTGACATTGAGACCGGCTTTTATCAGTTGAGTACATATTTTATCCAGAAGACCGCTTTTTTTGACGGAACCGCCGCCGAAGACGATTAATACATTGTGTCCATTGTATTTTTTTATCAAATCGGCTGTCTGGTTTTCGCTGTCTTTGCCGAAAATAATTTCTGTAGGGCAGTAAAAAGTGAATTTCTGCATGGTAATTACCTCGTTAAATCAATGGGTGAGCTTCATGATTTTGTTTAAGTTTATATCATTTATGGAATTTACCACCACATCGGCACGGGATAAATCCTGCGGACCGGAGTTCGGATTATCATAGGCTATGCAGTATGCTCCGGCATCTTTGGCTGCGGCAATCCCGGCAGTGGCATCTTCGATAACGACGCAGTCTTTTGGCGGCAGACCGAGTGCTTTTGCCGTTAAGGCGTAAATTGCCGGGTTCGGTTTGCTTGCCGGAAGTTCAGCGCCGCTTAAAATGTATTTGAAACAATCGGCCAAGCCGAATTTTGTCAGTACGGCATTGATGATTTTTCTGTCGGCAGAAGAAGCAAGTGCGACCGGAATATTATTTTCATGCAGTTCGTATAATAAGTCTAAAATACCGTCAATCGGATATACAGTATTACTGTCGATAATGTATTCCAGATATATTTTATGTTTGTAATCGACCATTTCCTGAACAGAAACAGGCTTTGTTGCAAGATGAACAAAATCGCTGAAAAAGGCTTTGGCAGAGCGTCCTACATATGCCACGCAATCTTCCATGCTGCAAGGTATACCGAAATGAGTTAAAGTACGTATTTTCATGTCGGCATGAATGGATTCGCTGTCAATGATTACACCGTCCATATCAAAAATAACTGCTTTCATTAAGGTGGTCCTCCAGTTTTATTATTTATTATTGTAAGAAAAACTCCTACAATAAGTAAGCATAACATTTATAAATTAAAACGGCAAGTAAGATTATTTTTTACTGAATTTATTGATAATGAAATTTTGGAAACGGTGAGCGGCAAGTGACATTGGACGGTTGGCATACCAGGCAAGTCCTATCTCGCGACTGCATTTAGGCGCATTAACGGCTAAAAATTTAATATCCAGATGGTCCATGCCCGGGATTTTCGGTACAAGTGAAACACCGAGACCTGCGGCGACAAGACTTGCCACTGTTATGATTTCATCGCCTTCAAACCGTATCTTCGGATGAATGGACGAAAGTTCGAACAGATGCTCTGTTTTGGTTCGCAGTCCGTAACGCGGCTTCAATGTGATGAACGGTTCCGAGGCGATTTCCTCCATGTTGATTATGTCTTTTTGTGCCAAAGAATGAGTGGTCGGTACAATGATATACAGTTTTTCGGTCAAAAGCGGTACCCAGGCAATATCAGACATATTAATCGGTGCACTGCACAGGCATAAATCCGATTCACCTTTAAATAATTGTTTGGATAGTAAAAATGAGTGGTTTTGGTTAAGAGAAAATTGAATTTTAGGATAAAGTTTACGAAATTCCTTGACCAAATCCGGTACAAGATATGCTCCGAGAGAGTGCATAAACGATAAATTGATGACGCCGCTATCCGGTTCTGCCATATTCATTATATCCTGGCGAGCCGTTTCCAGTTCCAAAAGTATCCTTTCAGCATAGGATAAAAATGTCTGGCCGTATTGCGTCAGAGCTACTTTACGACTATCGCGCGCAAATAATTTTACATTGAGGTCTTTTTCCAGCCGCCCGATGGAACGGCTGAGTGCCGGTTGCGATACGTTAAGGGATTTTGCAGCTTTAGTAAAATTTTTTATATGTGCTAAGGCTACAAAATATTCTAACTGATTTAATTCCATTAAAATATTTCCTCCAAATTGATGTTTATTGTATTATCTTATATCTATATATGTTAAATTTTTTGCATAATACTTCTATTATAAGCCAAATTTCCTAAATATGCAGTAAAAACTATTGACAATATTTTAAAGATAGATTATCATATTAAAGTATCATAAATCTTGCTGGTATAGCTCAGCTGGTAGAGCAACGCATTCGTAATGCGTGGGTCGTAGGTTCAAATCCTATTACCAGCTCCAGACGAAATTCAAAGCCTTTGCATTTAGTTGCAAAGGCTTTTTTTATGTGCTATTATAAGCAGCGTAACAAACTTGTCAGTGAACAGTATCATGAATTTGAACTGTATCATAGTTTATGCAGTGTTATGTATATTAAAATAAATATCGCTTGGATTATTTAACTATGACCGAGACGAATATGCTGTAAAATTTTAAGAAAATAAGAGACTTAGCTTGCGAGCTAGGTCTATTCAGTATGGACGCATCGGCAGATGCGTTTTTTTATTTTACAGAAGTCTCTTTGCGTTTGTTACAAAAAAACAAAGGAGAGATTGGAAATGATTTTATGCCAAAATGTAGCTGAATTGAGAAAATCAGTATCGGAGTTTAAACAGAAAGGAAAATCCATAGGGCTTGTGCCGACAATGGGAGCGCTGCATGAAGGGCATGCCTCGCTTATCAAAGCAGCTCATGCGGAAAATGATATTACGATTGTAAGTGTGTTCGTAAATCCTACTCAGTTCGGACCGAATGAAGACTATGCTGCTTATCCGAGAACTCTGCAAAAAGACTGTACTGTAGCGAAAAATGTAGGTGCGGACATTGTATTTGCACCGCAGAAAGAAGATTTGTATCCGCATGAAGATATGACATGGGTGGAAGTAACGGGCGATATTACGAAAGTTTTATGCGGTCGCAGTCGCCCTATTCATTTTCGCGGTGTTACGACGGTCATTACAAAACTATTTAATCTGATGCAGCCGGACAGAGCGTATTTCGGCTTGAAGGATGCACAGCAGACGCAGGTTCTGCAGCGTATGGTAGAGGATTTATTTTTCAACGTGGAACTTAGAATTATGCCTATTGTGCGTGAAGCTGACGGACTGGCTAAAAGTTCACGCAATGTATACTTATCCTCAAAGGAGAGAAAGGCAGCACTTATTCTTTCCAAGAGCTTAAGATATGCTCATGATTTGTATGTACAGGGAGAAAGAAATACGGCAGTAATTCTGCAGGCGGTCAGAAAAATGATTGAAAGTGAACCGTTAAGTGATATTGATTATGTGGAAATGTATAAAGTGCCGGGACTTTTACCGACGGATGACATTATTTCTGGCAAAGTACTTTTGGCTGTAGCCGTAAAATTCGGTACGACCCGTTTAATAGACAATGTGGTTTTGGGGGATGAATAATGCTTTATAATATGTTTCATGGAAAAATTCATCGTGCTACGGTAACGGAAGCCAATCTGGAATATATGGGCAGTATCACGATAGATGAAAATCTGCTGGAAATGGCAGGTATTTTACCGGGCGAACGGGTACAGATTGTTAATAATAATAATGGTGAACGGCTGGAAACATATACTATTGCCGGAAAGCGCGGCAGCGGTGTAATCTGTCTGAATGGAGCGGCTGCACGCAGAGCTCAGGTCGGTGACACGGTAATTATCATAGCGTATGCTTTGATGGACAGAAAAGAAGCTGAAAATCTTGTGCCTAAAGTAGTGATGGTCGATGAAAATAATCAACCGGTGAAAATGCGCGGCACTGAACTTGAAAGAGAAATTGGGTAATTCATAGTAATTATTGAGATTAAAGGCATAAAATCTGTTTGTTGGTTCAGTATCATTGACAAAAATCCGAATTAGGATTATACTTTGATTAATCCTAATTCGGATTAATGGGGATGATAAGATGAATGTAAAAAGGGAAAAAATTCGCCGTCTTATGATTGCGGTCAATCAGATTGATGAACTTTATTATAAAATATTACGGCGACTCGGCATTAAGGATAATGCTTTTGTTTTATTTTATGCGATTGCAGACGGTAAATCGTATTCGCAAAAAAAGATTTGTGATGAATGGGCTATTCCGCGTACCACATTGAATACTATCGTGCAGGAATATGTCCGAAAAGGGTATATTCAGCTTATAGCTGCAGGACATAAAGAAAAGAAAATCGTGTTGACGGATGAGGGAAGAGCCTTTGCCGAAGAAATTCTAACGCCGATTTTTGAGGCTGAGGAAAAAGCCATAGAACCATTTCTTAAAACTGAATTTGTAGAGCAGGCTGAATATTTTACGAACCAATTGAAAAAAGAATTTTCCCAAATTAAGGATGCTTAATAGAGAGGAGTTTTATTCGTGCCTGAAAATCTCAATATACAACTGGAAGCAGTTTTGCCGGATGATTTTTCTGTTTTTACGGAAAAATTGCAGGAGGCATTTTCTCTTGCCGTTAGAGAAAGATTTAAGATAAAAGAGCCTGTTCCCTCAAAAGAAGATGTACAGTTGTCACTTTATGCCGAGGGGGCAGCGGTATATTATCTTGTTATGGACGGACAACGGGTAGGTGGTGCAGTTTTAATAATTGATGAAGCAACGCAGCATAATTCGCTAGATTTATTTTTTATATCACCCGAATATCATTGCCACGGGTTAGGATTTGCTGCATGGCAGGCTATAGAGGCAAAATATCCTGATACAGTGGTTTGGAAAACGATAACGCCTTATTTTGAGGAACGGAATATACATTTTTATGTGAATAAATGCGGTTTTCATATCGTTGAATTTTTCAACCAGTACCATGTTGAAAAGAATGTATCTCATGCAAAAGATAAAGACAGAAAATATATGTCATGGGAAAAGAATTATTTTCGTTTTGAAAAAGTGATGAAATAAATATTGAATGGATTATCCATTATAAGAGATAGAGTTTTAATGTATATTTACATATTAAAACTCTATTTTTTTATGTTTGTTTGGTTTATAATATGTGCTGTCAATACGTTTGGAGGAGATGATTATGTGAAGCTGATAACTTTTGCCGGTCCGCCGTCCGTGGGAAAGACTTCTGTTATTGTGCGTTTGATTGAAATTATACACAAAGATAATAAAAGTGCAGGTGTGATAAAATTCGACTGTCTTACCACATTTGACCGTCAGATTTATGAACAGGCGGATATTCCCGTTCAGGTAGGTCTGTCGGGAAAATTCTGTCCGGACCATTTTTATATAAGCAATATTGAAGAAAGTGTAAACTGGGGAAAATCGCAGGGGTTTGACTATCTGATTACGGAGAGTGCCGGTCTTTGCAACCGTTGTTCGCCGTACATTGAAAAAATTCTGGCTGTGTGTGTTATCGACTGTCTGTCCGGCATACAGACGCCGCGCAAAATCGGTCCGATGGTAAAATTTGCCGATGTAGTAATCATAACGAAAGGCGATATCATATCCCAGGCGGAACGAGAAGTTTTTCTGTATAATGTGTATCAGGCAAATCCAAAAGCTCAGATTATTTTCGTCAACGGTATCACCGGACAGGGAATTTTCATGCTGAAAAAAATACTGTCTAAACTTGAGGATATTACGGATTTGGCAGGAACGAAACTACGATTTACTTCACCGGCAGCTGTATGCTCATATTGCACGGATGAAATGCGTGTCGGTGAGAAATATCAGCTCGGTATGACGAAGAAAATGGATTTTAATTAAGGTGAATTATATGGATTTTAAAGAATTTGTACGAACGCATACGATTGGAGAAATAAAAAAAACTTATCCTTCTGTCGTCGATTATCTTGATAATACAGGTTTATGGAATTTGCCTGATAATCTGACTTTTGCCAAGGCTTTTGAAGATATTGATGAAGAGGATTTATGGCAGGTCGGCATAAGAGGCGGCAATATTGCTGAGGAATTGGAAAAATATCTTGCGGCAATGAAAAATATTAATATTCATGCCCAAAGTGATATACACAGTATTACAATTATCGGCGGCGTAAATAAACAGGGTGAAAGAGAGAATATAGACCTTTCAATTTATACAGGTGAAATCATAAGCATTGTCGGGCCGACCGGTTCGGGCAAGAGCAGACTGCTCGCTGATATTGAATGTATGGCGCAGAAGGATACACCGACCGAAAGGCAGATACTTGTAAATAAAAAACCGCTTGATGATGAAACACGGTTTAATTTTGATGGCAAGCTGGTGGCGCAGCTTTCACAAAATATGAATTTCATTATGGATGTGAGTGTGAAGGATTTTTTGACCATGCATGCCAAAGTGCGTCTGGGTAAAAATTGCAATCCGACGGAAACGATTGAACGTTGTTTTGCCATGGCAAACGAACTTGCCGGAGAAAAATTTACACTCGATACAAAGGTTACGCAGCTTTCGGGCGGACAGTCAAGAGCGCTTATGATTGCTGATGTCGCCTGTATAAGCTCATCGCCGATTGTGCTGATTGATGAGATTGAAAATGCGGGTATCGACCGCCAGCAGGCAGTGAAGGTTTTGGCAAAGAGCGAAAAAATCGTTATAATGTCGACGCATGACCCGCTTTTGGCACTTAATGCCGATAAGCGCATCGTCATTAAAAACGGTGGTATAGATAAAATCATTGAAACAACGGCGCAGGAAAGAGAATGTATTGAAAAAATACGCAGTCTGGACAATACATTACTTGATATCCGTCGTCGTCTGCGCAGCGGTGAATTGATTGAAAATATTTGATAAAAGAGGTTTTTGTTAATGAAAAAGCATTTACTGCTTAGTTTTTTTATAGTGATGTGCAATTTCATATTTATTATGCCGACAGGACAGGCGCGCATACCGTATTCGTATTTAAATATCGGCGGTCTTACGCCCGACCAGCAGATAGGCTCAGCCTATTATGTATACGGCAAGCCGACGGCAAATCTTGCCGTACGCAGCTGTAACGGTTTTTATATAAACGAAGCGACTTACAACAGTGAACTGATGGTTTATTATATCAACGGCGGCTGGAATGAAAACGGACGCATCCGTGCCATTGTCTGTTCAGAGGACAATATTGCAACTAATATGGGGGTAAAAGTCGGCATGACGAAAGACACAGTATGGCAGGTTTATGGCGATCCGGATAGACGTTTTGATGAAACGGAAGGTTCTTCATGGTGCTATTTGTCGAGCAGTGCTGACCATCCTAATATGCCGTTGTATTTCTTTTTCGATGATAAAGATATAATAGATACGATTGTTGTCGGTGATATAGGATATTATTATTGAAGTTTGGCGCAATTACATTGCGCCAGGCGATTTTTTGTCAATAAAAAAATAAATAACAAATTTATATTTGTTATTTATGATTAATAGTAATAAATACATAAAAATATTGGAATATCTTATTGACAAAAGTTATAAATAGTGTTAATTTAATAATAACAAAAATAAATAATGAAAAGAATAGGTGTCTGTTTATCAGACTTAATAGGGAATTCGGTACAAGCCGAAGCGGTCCCGCCACTGTAAAGACGAGCGATTTCACATTTATGTCATTGGGAAGTTTCCTGAGAAGGCGTGAATAGCAATGACTCTGAGCCAGGAGAACTGCCTATTTTATAATTACCGTTAGCATTTATATGCTTGAACCTGCGAGTGATGGGAAGGCGATTTTGTAATAGGCATGATATCGGTCTATTTATAAGAATACGTTCCCTAATTCCAGTTTTGGAATTAGGGTTTGTTTTTTATATGGATAAATGTCGTTATTTATGAAAGGTCTACTCATTTGCGGGTAGGCCTTTTTTGCTGCAATTTTATTGTGAGGTGAAAAGAGAAAAATTTTTTAATAAAAAATAAAGGAGTGGTAATAATTTGAAGCGATTTATCAATCGTTTGACACAGATGATAATTACTTTAATCGGTGTCAGCTTTTTGACTTTCTGTCTGACGTATCTGTCGCCGGGAGACCCTGCCGCTATGGTTTTAGAGGCTTCCGATACGATTGTATCACAGGAGGTTTTGGAAAAGACACGCGAAGAAATGGGACTTAATGACCCGTTTCTTGTTCAGTACGGCAACTGGGTATGGGGCGTTCTGCACGGTGATATGGGCATGTCTTATTCTGGTAAAAAACCAGTTGTAGACAAATTAATGGAAGGTTTTGCCGGAACGGTACTTTTGGCAATCACAACAATTGTTCTGATACTGTTGATTTCCTTGCCGCTTGGCATATTCTCCGCTGTTCATCGTAATAAGATACCGGATTTTGTTGTCAGGGTATTTTCATTTATCGGCGTATCGATGCCTAGTTTCTGGGTGGGCCTGATATTGTTGTACATTTTCGGCTTGAAGCTGGGTCTGTTTCCGATAGCGACGGCTACCGTTACGCCGAGCGGGCTTGTTCTGCCGGCGCTTACGCTGGCTATATATCAATCAGCGAAATATACGCGCCAAGTTAGAACCGTTATTTTGGATGAACTCAATCAGGATTATGTAATCGGAGCAAGAGCAAGAGGTCTGTCGGAAAATATGATACTGTGGAAGCATGTTTTGCCCAATGCCGTCTTGCCGCTGATTACTTTGCTCGGCATGTCTATCGGCTGGCTTTTAGGCGGCGTGGCTGTGATTGAAACTGTTTTTGCCTGGCCGGGTATGGGCAGAATGGCCGTATACGCTATAACCATGCGGGATTATCCCCTGATTGAAGGTTTTGTTTTATGGATTGCCGCTATGTATACCATAATTAATTTTTTGGTGGATTTATCGTATACATACCTTGACCCGAGATTGAAAAAAGGAGAAATGAAATGATGGATTTTATGAGAAAGAACAAATTATTCTCCTTTTATACTTTTTTAGTTATTTTAGTTTTTATTATTGCACTTTCCGCGCCGATACTGGCAACGCATGACCCGTATGAATCGAATATGGCGAATGTTTTGCAGATGCCCAGTGCCGAGCATATTTTAGGCACGGATAAGCTGGGACGTGATACGTATTCCCGTATAATTTACGGTACGCAGACTTCATTGTTCATGACGGTATGCCTTGTTGTACTGACAGCTGCAATCGGTTCTCTAGTAGGAATTTTATCAGGCTATTTCGGCGGCAGAGTGGAAACGGTACTGATGCGTCTTGCCGATATGATGCTGTCTTTCCCTGGTGTGGTTTTAGCTATTGCCATCGCCGGTATTCTGGGCGGAAATATTATCAATACGATTTTGGCGCTCGTCGTTGTGAGCTGGGCAAAATATGCCCGATTGGTGCGTAGTCTTGTCATAAAATTGCGTCATAATGATTTTATAACTGCGGCGCGCGTAAACGGAACGACTACGATTAATATTCTTTGGCGCCATATCATTCCAAATATTCTGCCGATGGTTGTGATAACGGGAGCAATGGACATAGGAACGATGATGATGGAGATTGCAGGTCTGTCTTTTCTCGGGTTCGGTGCACAGCCGCCTACACCTGAGTGGGGCTTGATGCTAAATGAAGGCCGCCAGTATATTCAGACTGCACCGTGGCTGATGATTTATCCGGGTATTGCCATTTTTATCGTAGTTGCCATTTTTAATTTATGGGGCGACAGTCTGCGTGATATTTTAGACCCGAGACAGGAATGATTTTTAGAAAAGAGGCTATATATGAAAAGTTTTAGAATGAAAAAATTATGGAAAGCTGTAAGTTTAGGTCTTTGCGGCATATTATCCGCCGGCATTATCGCCGGCTGCGGCTCCGATAATACCGCCGTTGATAAAAATACTTTGAAATTCGGTGTAACGAACTTTGCCGATACGCTTGAACCGACACAGAATTATTTTGGCTGGGTTGTAATGCGTTATGCACTCGGCGAATGCCTGACGAAATTCGATGAGAAGATGAATGTTCAGCCGTGGTTGGCGGAAAGCTGGTCGATAAGTGATGACCATTTGACTTGGACGTTTAAAATTCGCGATAATGTGAAATTTTCCAACGGCAATCCGCTGACGGCGGAAGCTGTAAAGGCGTCAATTGAACGTGCTTTTGCTAAAAATACGAGAGCCGCGACATTCTTTGAATATACGGAGATGAAGGCGGATGGACAAAATCTGATTATAACTACGACAAAACCGCAGCCGAATATGCCGGGCTTTCTGGCTGACCCGCTATTTATAATCGTTGATGTTACGGCAGAACAGCAGGGACGCAATTTCGCCAGCGAAGGCCCTATCTGCACAGGTCCGTATAAGGTAGAGTCGTTCGTTAAGGAAAAAGCCGTTATGGTCAGAAACGAAAATTACTGGGACGGCGAAGTGCCGTTTGAACGAGTGGAAATTCCGTCCATTGACGACCCGAATACACGAGCTATGGCGCTTCAGTCCGGTGAAGTCAATTTTGCTGTAAATATCGCTGCCGGTGATATTGATTTGTTTCGCAATAATGAC
>OGYT01000865.1_pt1 | contig 22147 bp, 21 predicted proteins | sample 1576631 | NCBI WGS metagenome assembly OGYT01 (sample SAMEA3541588, study PRJEB24748) | human gut metagenome | biome: human gut; feature: human-associated habitat; material: faeces | place: China | collected 2012
ATGTGTCTTGCATGGCTGTTACAGAATACAGAAATCGCTATTCCCGTTGCTATTTTCCTCGTGCTGTTAATCGGCATAGCCATCGGCTTCGTTCAGGGATGTTTTATCTCCATATTCAAGATGCAGCCCTTTATCGTAACACTTGCCGGACTGTTCTTCTGCCGCGGTATGACAGCCGTTATATCGCGCGATACAATCAATATCGACAATCCTTCCTATGTAGCTATCGCTTCCGAACGTATCGGCATGTTCGGCACGGGATTTATTTCCGTAGGCGCACTCGTAGCAATCATTGTACTGATAATTGCCATCCTGGTTTTAAAATACACTAAATTCGGCAGAACGCTGTTCGCCATCGGCGGCAACGAAAATTCCGCCTCCTTAATGGGTCTGCCTGTAACAAGAACAAAAATTCTGGCATACGTAATAAGCGGTTTCTGTGCAGCACTGGGCGGTATCGTCTATTCATGGACAATGCTCTCCGGCTACACTCTTCATGCTATGGGTATGGAAATGGATGCCATCGCCTCCTCCGTTATCGGCGGTACACTTTTAACCGGCGGCGTGGCATTTATGCCCGGTACTATCTTCGGTGTATTAATTCAGGGCATAATCCTCACATTCATTACATTCCAAGGTACACTTTCTGCTTGGTGGACAAAAATCGTTGTCGGAGCTCTGCTGTGCATATTCATTATTATGCAGGCTCTCATTACCGAACATAAAAATAAACTCACATCAAAACATTCCATGGAAAGTCCAAAGAATAATTAACAATATTTGAATAAAGGTGATAAAAATGGTTGGGATAGTAATTGTTTCTCATATGGTAAGCATAGCTGACGGTGTCCGCGACATGGCAAAAAAAATCTCCAGTCCAGATTTAATAATTATCGCAGCCGGCGGTGCACCGGACGGCAGTTTCGGCACAGACAGCACCAAAATCTGCAAAGCTATTGAAGATGCTGATAACGGCACAGATGGTGTTGTTGTAATTACCGATGTCGGCAGTTCTATCATTTCGGCAGGTCTTGCCATTGAGGGATTGGCAATGGATTTACACAAACGTGTCCGCATTGCCGATGCTCCTATTGTAGAAGGCGCTATTGCGGCAGCTTCCGAAGCCGGTAAAGGTTCTTCTGTCGATGAAGTTTTACATGCTGCTGAACAGGCTAAAAGCGTTTCCAAAAAATCTTAAAACAACTGCTCATAATAAAAAAGAGAAATATTGTCAATCGGCAGTATTTCTCTTTTTTTGTTCATTAAAACTGACAAAAAACTATTTTCTTTACAACTATACTACTTGTATTATGTATTTATTATTTGTTAAACTAATATAAGCTGTTAACCAATTTAATGAAGTAACATTAATATAAGCACAAATTTTTAAAGAAAGGAGTGTGTAATATGGGTTCTATAGATGCACCAAAATATACAGATTTAATGAATTGGATTAGAGAACAGATTTTAAGCGGCGAATTTACTGTAGGTATGCGACTGCCTTCCGAAAACGAACTGGGCAAAAAATTCGCAATAAGCCGCCAGACAGTCCGCCAAGCAACGAGCGTACTGGAAAGTGAAGGACTTTTGGAACGACGCCGCGGCAGCGGTACGTATGTATCCGCTTCTTCAAATTCCGTCAAAAAAAGCTCATCCCGCAATATCGGCGTAGTGCTGACATATCTGGACGATTATATTTTCCCGAGCATTGTTAAAGGAATAGAACGCGTCCTGACAAAAAACGGTTATTTCATGCAACTTGCCTTCACTTACAACAGAGTGGAAAAAGAAGCATATATCTTGGACAGTATGCTGAAAAACAATATTGACGGGCTGATAATCGAACCGTCAAAAAGCGGCATACCGTATATCAACACCGACTTTTACCAGAAAATAAAAGCACTGAGCATTCCCTGCATTTTTGTTCATGCCGATACCAATCCGCTGATGGGTATTCCCAGCATACGCATGGACGACTACAAACTCGGACAGGCAGCTGCTGAATATCTGATAAAACACGGACATAAAAATATCGCCGGCATTTTCAAATCCGACGATATGCAAGGACAATTACGCTATTCCGGCGTGATTAACGCACTGAAACACCACGATTTACTGGCTTCCGAACGAAACATGTATTGGTACACGACAGAAGATATCAAATTGATTAGAAAAGGCAATTTAGATACAGAAATTCTTGAACGTATCGGCGATGCCACAGCTTTAGTCTGCTATAATGACGAAATGGCTAAAACTCTCATTGACATCTTATCTAAAGCAGGCAAGAAAATACCTGATGATATCTCCATCATCAGCTTCGACGATTTGGCTCTGGAGTCTACAATAGGCTTGACCACATTCGCCCATCCAAAACAAGAACTGGGAAAAATCGTGGCTGTTCAGCTTTTAAAACTTTTAGACAATCCAAATTTCAACGCCAGTATAAAATTCCCACCCAAATTAATAGAACGCGATTCTGTTAAGGCACTTTGACAGAATACAGGAAAACCCGCAGTAGTAGCAGTACCGCGGGTTTTTTTTATTTAATTGGAACGGCTCATGACATAATCTTTTATAACTTTTACAGCACCTTCGATGCCTGTTTTGCCTGTATTAATTACTAAATCGTAATCCTGAGCATCGCCCCAATTAAGGCTTGTATAGTAATTGTAATAAGAAGCGCGTTTCTTATCTTCCAGTTTTAAATCATCCAGAGATTTATGATAAACGAGCTGACCACGCGTTTTTCTGAAATCGTCATCTGCTACAATAAAGAAGGAAAACGCCTTATGGTCTTCTAAAATATAGTTTGCACAGCGACCGACAAAAATACCGGAACCCTTCTGTTCAGCCAATGCTCTGATAGCTTTTGCCTGTGGACGGAACATGAACATATCGTCATTTTTAATAATGTTATCGAAAATATGTTCATACGGAGACTCTTCACCGTAAAGATTAGCATATGTCAGATTGAGTTCTTCCAATTTACAGCCTTTTTCCAGATGTTCCGCAATAAGCGCAACGAGTTTTCTGTCATACAGCGGAAGCTGCAGTTCTTTAGCTAAAAGTTCGGCAACTTCACGTCCGCCGGCACCGTATTGACGACCAATTGTAATTAACATGATATAGACCTCCCAAAATTAATCCCGATATCAGCAACCGATATTGCGAAGTTTTTTACCTTCCATAAGATTGCTTTCAATTTTTTCAAGCGAAACACCTTTTGTTTCCGGAACAATGTAGATTGTGCAGAAAATAAAGATGACATTTAAAATACCGTATAACCAGAATGTCTGTGCAGAACCGATACCTTCGAGCAAAGAAAGGAATGTTGCACCGATAATCATATTGGAAACCCAGTTTGTCGTAGTGGAGCATGCAATACCGAAATCACGGCTCTTGAGCGGCTGAATTTCAGAGCACAAAATCCAAATAACAGGAGCAGCACTCATGGCATAACCGGCGATAGAGAGAATTGTCATGCCAACGGCAGTATAGGAAATCCACTGAGCTGTATTGCCGCCTTCAAACTGCATGAGGCACCAGCCGAGAACGATAAGAGCAAAAGCCATGATACCAAAACCGATTTTAAGTGCGATTTTACGACCTGTTTTATCGATGAACTGCATGGAAATCCAAGTGAATACAACAAATGTCATACCGTCTAAAATTGTAGCGAACATCTGATCCGTATGGCTTTCAAAACCGGCAAGACTGAAAATTTTCGGTGCATAATACATGATGATATTCTGACCAGTGAACTGCTGCATGAACTGCAGGAACATACCGAGAAAAACAACACGGCGTACATTTTTATTTGCTTTAAATAAGGAGAAACCTGCCTGTTTTACTTTTAAGCTGTCAGTAATGTCCTGAAGTTCTTCCTGTGCTTTTTCTTTACTGCCGCGAAGAACATTTAAAACTTTCTGAGCTTCAGTCGTAAAACCTTTAGAAGCGAGCCAACGAGGGCTGTCCGGCAATTTTGAAACAGCAAGCACGAGCAGGAATGCAGGAATACTGATGATACCGAGCATGAGTCTCCAGCTTTCAGTAGGAGCAAGCAGCGTATCGGAAATAAATGCAATAACGATACCGAAGTTAATCATGAGCTGATACATGGAAATCAAACGGCCACGATGTTCCTTTTCACTCATTTCCGAAAGATACAGCGGAGCAACATATGAAGCAACCCCGATAGAGAAACCTAAAATAATACGAGAAATTAATAAAATTTCATAATTTGGGGCGAACGAAGAACCGAAACAACCGATAATAAACAATAAACCTGCTGTTAAAATAGATTTTTTACGACCTAATTTAGAAGAAATCCATAAAGTAATAACCGAACCGATAGCTGCACCGAACATCATGGAACTTACAATCCATTCCTGCATCTGGCTCGTAAGCGACAGTTGGTCGGTGATAAACGGCAGTGCACCGGCAATTACACCGATATCAAGACCAAACAACAGACCAGCCATACCGGCTGCAACAGATACTAATTTGCGCATACGCTTACTTTGTTGAAGCGCTTCTGTGTTAATAGCTGTGGACATAAAAAAAACCTACCTTTTCACTTAAATTGTACATATTAGAATTAACTGACAATTAATATATCATACTTCTTTAAATTATTTGTCAAAGTTGTATGATATCTTTACGTGGATTATTGTACTACACTATCGAATATTTGACAATAGGTATTTTAATGGAATTTTTAATTTTTTTCAGAATTATTCTTTTTGACTTTTTATTTTTTTATTAAACGTACATATCTATGATTTATCCCGCTTTATCCATACATAAAAAATCCATCGTTAATCAACTTCATTCATATTGTCAATAAATTTTTAAAAATTTCTCAAGTTTTTTTTATTTTCCTGTTGAAAATTGTACAACATGTATGCTATAATAAAACCATGTTGTATGACAAATATAAATATAAATTTTCACATAACTTTCAATATTTATATTTGCTGTACATGATAAAAATATTCAATGTGTTTTTTAGATAAGATAAAATATATTTAAGAAAGAAGTTGTTTTTCATGAAAAAATTGCAAGACTACAAATTTTGGTTTATCGTAGGCAGCCAGTTTCTCTACGGTCCGGAAGCTCTGAAAGCTGTTGAAGACGACGCGAGAAAAATGGTTGACGGCTTAAATGCTTCAGGTAAATTACCGGCAAAAATCGAATTTAAAGCTGTCGGCACTACTGCTGAAGTAATCGACAGATTTGTAATGGATGCTAACTATGATGACACTTGCGCCGGCATTATCACTTGGATGCACACATTCTCCCCATCCAAAATGTGGATTAGAGGTCTAAAAAAATTACAGAAACCTTATTTACATCTACACACTCAATATAATCAGGAAATTCCTAACGAAGCCATCGATATGGATTTCATGAACCTCAATCAGTCCGCTCACGGCGACCGTGAACACGGATTTATCGGCACCCGTATGCGCCTTGCCCGCAAAGTTGTTGTAGGTTATTGGGAAACCGATGCAGTTCAGCAGAAAATCGCCAGCTGGATGCGCACAGCAATCGGCGTTATTGCCAGCCGTACATTGAAAGTCGTTCGTTTTGGCGATAATATGAGAAACGTTGCTGTAACAGAAGGCGACAAAGTAGAAGCTGAAATCAAATTCGGCTGGTCCGTAAACACTTGGGCCGTAGGCGACCTTGTACAGTACATCAATGCTGTGACGGAAGAAGAAATCGACGCTCAGGTAAAAGAATATGAAACTAAATACGAAATGAACACGGACAACATCGCTTCCGTACGCTATCAGGCAAAAATGGAAGTCGGAATTAAAAAATTCCTTGAAGATAACAATGCTGACGGTTTCGTAAATACATTTGAAGACCTCTACGGTATGGACCAGCTTCCGGGTCTTGCAACTCAGGATTTAACCGCTCAGGGCTACGGGTTCGGTCCGGAAGGTGACTGGAAAATTTCCTGCCTCACTGCCGTTATGAAAACAATGGCACAAGGCATTGACGAAGGTACTGCTCTCATGGAAGACTACACTTACCATTTCGGCAAAGACGGTCAAGACAGCTACAACCTCGGTGCTCATATGCTCGAAGTATGCCCAAGCGTTGCAGCAGGCAAACCGAAAATCGAAGTTCATGACCTCGGTATCGGCGGCAAAGATGCTCCGGCTCGTCTCGTATTCGAAGGTAAAGCAGGCAATGCCATCGTTGCTACATTAATCGACATGGGCGGCAGAATGCGCCTTATCGTAAACGATGTTGAATGCGTTAAACCTATCATGCCTATGCCTAACCTCCCTGTTGCCCGCGTTATGTGGAAACCGCTTCCTTGCCTTGAAAAATCCGCTGAAGCATGGATTTTGGCAGGCGGTGCGCATCACTGCGTAATCAGCTATACTGTAACGGCTGAACAGCTCCGCGACTGGGCAAACATCATGGGTATCGAATTCGTTCATATCACGAAAGACCTCGACCTCGATGCTTTCAAAGACCAATTAATGCTTTCCGACATCGCTTGGAAATTAAAATAATCTGCTAACTCTCTCTCTTTCCCCCACAAACCCATATTTCCCTTAACAAAAAGGGGGAAAGCTTCTTTTTAAAACTACAGCGTATAACTAATATTTCTATTAGCTATACGCTGTTTTTGCTTCTATTTATCTATATTTTTGTTATTTATCTGCCGATATTTTCTTGGACTGTACCCCGTTTTCATCTTAAAACATTTACCGAAATAACTCATTTGATTAAATCCTGTTTTAGCAGCAATTCTTCCCACCGGTTCATCAGTATTCATTAAAAATTCCGCTGCTTTGGATAATCTGTATTCTAACAGATATTTGTACGGTGTTGTCTGCATACTTATTTTAAAACACCTCAGACATTCCGATTTGCTAATATTAGCACTTCTGGATATATTTTCCAGAGAGATATCCTCTTCATAATGTCGTTCAATATATAATAAAATTTTTTGCATGCGCAGATTAACAATATTTTTAGGCTGTTTTGGCGGCAAAGGAATATTTTTCAACATAACGAGCCAGATAGAGGTAAGTCTGGCTAAAACTTCATAGACATAGAATTCCGGCTTGGATTTTTCAATGATTGTCAACTGATGCAAAATGGCTAGTATTTCATTACACCAGTTTATATTTTTTCCAAAATGATAGATACATAATTTTTCATACTGTGTTATATATTCAACCAGATTTTTAGCAGGACAACCCGTATAAAAAGTTAAAAATTTCTCTGGAAAAACAAAACTATTATAATGACAGTGATTAATGGATTTTACATAGTGAACAACATTTGTATTTATGAATATCGCTTCTCCTTCATTTACCTTAACGGTACTATCCAGTGTTTTTACCTTAATTGAACCTTCCAAAACATATATAAACTGCAAATCTTTATGCCAGTGCATAACTCGAAAACCATTGCCCTGAGGATAACTGTTTTCATTAATGACGTTCAAAACAAGATATGGAAACTCCTTATTCATATTCAAGTTAACAGCATTAATATAATTATTTTTTTTCGATTTCATTTTTTCTCTCCGCTAATTGGTGATATATTAATAATAAACGGTGATTTTTTTATATTTTTTCACTATATCCAGTGATAAAATTATAATATCAAAATTAATATAGAAAAATTAAAACGTATAGTAATTTTACATTTTACTAATAAAATTCATGCAAAGAAGGTTTTTTTATGAAAAAAATAAATCCATATGTGTATTTATTCACCATGGGGCATTTTGCCGTCGATTGGTCGCAAGGTGCCATTCCGGCACTGCTGCCGTATTTTATCGCAACATACAATCTCAGCTATCAGGAAGCGGCGACGCTCATCTTCGCCAATATGCTCTTATCATCCGTTTCTCAGCCGATATTCGGTTACTATTCTGATAAAATATCAAAACCGTGGTTTATTCCGCTCGGTCCGCTTCTTTGCGGTCTATGTATTACACTGCTAGGTTTTACAGATAATTACTGGTTCATTTTCTTCTGCTCCATGTTTTGCGGTTTCGGCTCGTCCATCTACCATCCCGAGGCAGCACGTGCCGTCAATAAAATTTCCGGTAAATTAAAAGGACAGGCTCTGGGCAGCTTTTCCGTCGGCGGTAACGCCGGTTTTGCCGTCGGTCCTATCGTTGCCGGTTTTTGTGCCTACGCTTTTCATATTTACGGTTTAATCATTTTCGGTATCATTAATCTCATCTTCGCCGCTTTACTTTATCATTTTATGCCAAAAATCCTCAAACAGATAAAAAATGCCGACTTAGAAGAAATAAAAACTCATAAATCGGAAGAAAAACGCAATGACTGGAAATCTTTCAGCAAACTGACAATCGTTATTTTTGTCCGTTCTATCGGTTTCACTATATGCAATACATTTATTCCGATTTACTGGATATATGTTCTGAATGCTTCTCCCTCACAAGGAAGCCTCGCACTGTCCATTCTCTTCTTTCTCGGTGCCGTTATTACCTTCATCGGCGGCATAATGGCTGACCGTTTCGGTTTTATTCGCATAATGCGCGCCTCTTTCCTAATCATGATACCTACCATGCTGTGTTTTACCAACAGTACGAATTTATGGCTGTCAACAATTCTCTTAATACCTGTGGCGTTTTCGCTTTTTGCCCCGTACAGCCCGATTGTCGTACTCGGACAGACTTTTTTAAGCAAAAATATCGGCTTTGCCTCCGGTGTAACGCTCGGACTCAGCACCACCATGGGAGGTCTGTTCTCACCGCTTGTCGGCTGGGGTGCAGATACATGGGGACTGACAACGGCTCTGCAAATTCTCTGGATAGCCGCTATCTTTGGAGCAGTTTTCGCCTTTCTCATACCGACACCGAAACAATTTGCTCAAAAATAAATTAAACTTTAATTATATACGAGGTGATTATATGTATTTTGACTACGGCGAAACAGAAACAGAATATCTAAAGCAAAAAGATAAAATCCTTGGTGAAATAATCGATAAAATAGGCCATATTAAAAGGAGAACAGATTCAGACCTGTTCTCCTCTGTTGTCCATCATATCATTGGGCAGCAAATTTCCAATAAAGCACAGGCAACCATCTGGCAAAGATTACAGGATAATTTACCTTCAATTAATGCAGAGCATATTTTAAATACAAATAACGAAAAACTGCTCTCCTGCGGCATTTCCTCTCGTAAAATCGAATACATCACAGACTTTGCCCGCAAAGTTCATAATGGAGAATTCGATTTAGTAGCAATACGGCATAAATCCGATGAAGAAGTTATTAAGGAACTTTGTACTCTGAAAGGTATAGGCGTATGGACAGCAGAAATGATATTATTATTCTGCCTGAAGCGGCCCAATGTATTCAGTTTTAACGACCTAGCTGTGCAACGAGGCTTGCGCATGACATACCATCACCGCCAAATCACACGAAAACTGTTTGAAAAATATCGTCGCCGTTTTTCTCCATATGGTAGTGTTGCCAGTTTATATCTTTGGGCGGTAGCAGGCGGAGCTATTGAAGGCATGACAGATTACGCACCGAAAAACAAAAAGAAATAATAACCGTTTTTCTATTTTCAAAACCTATTTATAATTACACTTCTTCAAGTTCAATCTTCAAATTTTCCAGTCTATCCTGCAATAAAATTCTGTCGGTATCGTCTTTAACCGCTACAGCATGAATTAACGTATGATAATCCGGCAGTTTATCCAATCCCCAAAGAAGTTTTATATTCAAAAATTCTTCTGTAACCTTTCCTAAATCAATACCGAAAGAATCCAGTGAATAACGCATTTTCTCCGGTTTGCGGCACGGCTGACCGGACGGTCGCGTACATTTACAGCACCAAGTGCAGCCGCCTGAAGAAAAAGAAACTGTTCCTGGAAATTCTTTTTCTATTCGCAATAATTCATCAGACAATCTGTTTTTCATTTTCCGCAGTAATTTAGCTGAAAAATCTATTACTTTTTCTTTTGTGTCCATTTTCCGTTTTATTTCTTCACTGTAAAAAATCTGCATACCGATTAAATAAATTTCTCCATAATCGTTCAGATACGTTTGCGGATTTATCACAAGCGACGGGCAGGACCATTTAGCATTATAATTTTGACACTGTTTGCAATAAACAAGAAAACGCTCCACATTCTGATATTTTTGTAAAAAATCTCGTATATTGCTGTGCCCTACTGTTATTTTCGTTTTAATCATACAGATACTTCCTCCACATTCATTTACCCGTTATGCTAATCAAATTCCTAAGTAATACTTTATATTTAATAACACAACAGGTTCTATTCCACATTCAAATTGACATTTTTACCTGATAAGACTATGATTAGCGTATCGGGAAATCTATGTACATTATAATACACTTAATCTTTTATCAGGAGGATTTTCTATGGATTTATTAATGCAAGGTGTGGAATATTTTCATAAGGGCGGATTTGTCATGTACATTCTGCTGTTATGTTCCATCTTCATAATCACAGTCGGTGTGGAACGATTATTTTATTTTTCCAAAGCTGATTCCGGCAGAAAATTTGCCGACAAATTTTATCATTTAATGGTAAATGATAAAATAGATGAGGCCAAAAATCTTGTCAATAATACAAAAGGTGATTTGGCGGCTCTGCTTGGTTTCGCCTTCAATAAAATGAACAATAAAAATATCAACATAATGATGATGCTGGAGGTTCAATCCGGTATCAGCCTTTCCAAATTCAGGGCAAGATTGTATTATTTAAATGTAATCGTAACAATGGCACCGCTTTTAGGTCTGCTCGGCACCATCGTAGGCATGATTTCCGCTTTCAGTATCTTCAACCTGCAGGAAGGACAGGCCATCGCCATCACCGGCGGTGTAGGCGAAGCTCTTATCGCAACGGCTACAGGACTTTGCGTAGCTATCATATCACTTGCCATCCATTCCTATTTTGTTCAGCGCATCGACCATATCGTAACCGATATGGAACAGGCATTTTCACTGATTGAAGGCTTAATCAACCGAGGTGACAAATAATGCGGTTACGTGACAGACGCTCTTTTAACAAACCTGAAGTCATGATTATTCCGATGATTGATATCATGTTCTTCCTGCTTGTATTTTTCATGCTCAGTACCTTATATATGGTGGATTTAAAGACAATCCCCGTAAATATGCCGAAAGTGGAAAATGCCCAAACCCAGACAAACGTGAATTATCTCGTTACCATAAAATCTGACGGTTCACTATATCTGGAAGACCAGCCAATTGATGAAGAGACGTTAATTCAGAATGCCAAAGTTCAATTCAGCCAAAATCCGAATTTTGCCGTAGTTATACGTGCAGATAAAAATATCGATTACGGAAAGATAATGGCACTACTCGATAAATTAAAGGGAGCCGGCATTACAAAATTCGGTCTGGCTACCGACACTATGACAGTGTCATCATAAAAAATCCGTTGCCGATGCCTTGACAATTACAATTTATAATGGTATCGTAAAAAAAGAAATCAATTATTTCATTAATTTGATTTATAATTGAATATTGAGTGGAACAGGTGTCCGTTTATCGGACTTAATAGAGAAAGCAGTATAAGCTGCTACGGTCCCGCCGCTGTAGAAGGGAGCGACTTCAAAATTATGTCACTGGGTTTTTCCTGGGAAGGCTTGAAGGAGCTGTGAACTTGAGTCAGAAGAACTGCCTGTTTGTCAATCACCGTTATGACCTGCGAGAGATAGGTAGGAGATTTTCAGTATTTAAAATCCTGCCTCTATAGTCTTAATTATAGAGGTTTTTTTATTAAATACCGCAAAGAACCTTTCCGGCGCGCAGAAGGTTCTTTTTTTTATGACTTTTAACCTAGCTTAAAATGATTTCAAACTATTGTAGGCATTATGGAGACAACTCAATCACCGGGTTTATAAGCAATTTTGCCTGAATTCACCCTGAAAAAACTCTTCAACACTCTTAATCTATGTCTGGAAATTCGGCAAAATTCTTATAAGCCAAAAAGAAAGGATGAATATCATGAAATCTAAATGGAAAAAAATGTTAATAGCCTCTATGGCCTGTGTTGCTCTCACCGGTATTTCCGCTACAAGTTTTGCCGCTTACAGTTTAAGCTCCGAAGTCAAAGATGCCACACCGGCTCTGCTTCAGGCTTCTCAAATCGGGGTTCGTACATATAATACTACTGACCCGGTACTGCAAAAAGCACCAAATAAAGATGCTATTTTAGTCATGAGCTTCGGCACCACCTTCCCAGAAACACGCGCCAAAACGATTGAAGCTACCGTAAAACAAATTCAGGCGGCTCATCCAAATACAAAAGTAGTATTTGCCTTCACTTCTCACATTATCATCGACCGCATAAAAGCCAATGAAGGCATTTCCATTCCGACACCGGAAGAAGCCCTGGCTCAGTTAAAAGCTGAAGGATACAACCGCGTTGCTCTCACATCTCTCGATATAATTCCAGGTATAGAATATAAATACAAAACAGCTGTTTATGATATTCATAAAACAGATTTCAAAAAAATGACTATGGGCACTCCTTTAATGTACTGGATGGGTCAGGAAGGTCAAAGAGATGACGTGGAAGACACCATGAAAGCTCTCGGCTCACAAATCCCGAAACTCGGTAAAGACGAAGCCGTACTCATTATGGCTCACGGCACGCCGGACCCTGCAAACGCTTATTACTCCGTAATGCAGGACCGCTTAAACGACATCTATGGCGGAAAAGTGCTTATCTATACTGTTGAAGGCAAACCGAACCTCGAAGATGTAATCGCTAAACTCAAAACACAGAAAGTCAAAAACGTTATGCTGATGCCGCTCATGATGGTAGCAGGCGACCATGCCAACAACGATATGGCAGGCGATGAGGAAGATTCGCATAAGTCCATTCTTACTAAAGAAGGCTTTAATGTAAAAACTTATATTCACGGTCTCGGTGAAAATAAAGACATCCGTCAGCTGTTCGTCAATCGTGCAGACGAAGCATGGAATGCACTGGAAGCTGAATAATTATCAAGGGATGCTTGACGCTTTCCGACTCGCAAGTGTAAAATAAATAAAGTATTACAAGCAATAAAATAAGGTATGTGGCAAAATATTTTGCTGCATACCTTTTTGTACAGGAGGATTTTTATGGCAGGAACTTTTTATGGTATCGGTGTAGGCCCGGGAGACCCGGAATTATTAACAATGAAAGCAATTAAGGCTATTGAAAATGCCGATGTATTAATCGCGCCGAAAACGGAAAAAAAAGACGGCAGCGTAGCACTTAGTATCGCTAAGCCGTACTTAAAAAAAGACATTGAAATTGTCTATCAAGTATTCCCGATGGTTGTAAATTTTGAAACGACCGACGCCTGGCAGAAAAACAAAGAAGAAATTCTCTCTTTGCTGCAGAGCGGAAAAAATGTCGTATTCTTAACTTTGGGCGACCCGATGTTCTACAGCACATATATTTACGTTTACCGTCTCTTAGCTGCAGAAAAGGATATAAATATTGAAACAATCCCGGGCGTTCCGGCATTTTGCGCCATCGGCAGCAAGCTCGGCTATCCGCTTGTTGAAGGCAATGACATCATCAGCGTTATTCCGGCAACGGCTGATAAAGAAACCATTGATAAAGCTCTTGCCGTTTCCAGTAATGTCGTAATGATGAAAGTTTATAAAAACTATCCAGAAATCGTTGACGCCCTGACAGCTAACGACATGATTGACAATGCTGTGCTTGTCAGCCGCTGCGGCCTGCCGGATGAAGAAATCATTTCGGATTTACCAGCACAGAAAGATAAAAAGCTCAATTATCTTTCCACTATTTTAACAAGAAGAAAGAAATAAGAGCATTGCCATGAAACAAATAAAATTATTATCTGCTGGTATATTATCTGTAATTTTCTGTCTGATATTTTTCAGCGGCTGCGGCAGTGATGGAAAGGATACTTCATCTGCTTCAAATACCGCTGCTTATCTGACAATCACGGATGCTGCTGACAGAACCGTTACTCTTACGCAAAAACCAGAAAGAATTATTCCTCTGTCGGCTTCTTTTTTAGAACCGCTTCATGCTGTAGACGGTAAAATCATTGCCCGTGTATCCGCCAAAACAGGTATACCCGATGAAGACAAAAATTTGCCGGAAGTCGGTAACGTCTACAATATCAATCTGGAAAAAGTAATCGAACAACAGCCAGATTTGGTAATCGCCTACAAAGGAATGAATGATAAATTCGTATCTACTTTCGAAGATAATAATATTCCTGTAATCGTGCTCGATATGCGCACATATGATCAAGTAAAACATACCGTTGACATCTTAGGTCAAATCACAGATAATCCTGATAAGGCCGCCCAGCTAAATACGGACATGGACGAAAAAATCGCCGCCATCAAAAATAAATTACCGCAGGAAGAAAAACGTATCGCCATTTTGCACAGCACAGCTCAAAACGTTACTGTACAGCTGGAAGGAAGTATTGCCGGTTCCGTGGCAAAAATTCTCGGCTTCACCAATATTGCCAACGGCACGGCACCATTGGAAAGCAATCCGACGGCCGCACCGTACAGCATGGAAACGCTTGTGGATAAAAATCCAGAAATAATTTTCATAACAAGCATGGGCAAAATGGAAACCATAAAAGAAGCCATGTTAAAAAATGTGGAAAACAATCCTGCATGGCAAACACTCCCGGCAGTCAGAGAAAACAAAATTTATTTTCTGCCGCAAGAAATGTTTTTATTAAGCCCCGGCATTCATTATCCAGAAGCCGTGGAAACCATGGCTAAACTAGCTTATCCGGATAAATTCAATTAATGGTGGACTGATTACTATGCAAAATAAGTTAATTCATGAAAATACAAAATTAGGCATAGCAATTGACAAATGGCGAATACTAATGCTTGCAGTATTCGCCATTTTAGCTTTTACCGGTTTTTTATGCAGTATTTTAAGCGGTGCAGTTGCTATTCCCTTCTCCGAACTGTGGCAAAGCATATCAAGCGGCACAATCGGGGCACATCAGCAGATTTTAATGAATATTCGTTTGCCGCGCACCATTGTCGCTGCACTCGTCGGCATGAACCTGGCTATTGCCGGAGCAATTTTGCAGGCTGTAATGAAAAATCCTCTTGCCGACCCGCATATCATAGGTATTTCCTCCGGGGCAGGACTTACGGGTATTCTTGTAATTGTATTATTTCCTGACATGGAATATTTAATTACACCGATAGCTTTCATCGGCGCCATGTTTGCCGCTGTTTGCATCTATGCGCTCGCATGGAAGAACGGTATCCGTCCTCTGCGCATAATTTTAGCAGGCGTCGCCGTTTCCGCATTTTTAGGAGCGGGCATCTCAGCAATCCTCGTTCTTTACAGCGACAGAGTACATGGTGCACTGATGTGGATGGTCGGCGGTCTTTCCGCCCGTTCATGGCCCCATGTGGAAATAATCCTGCCCTATGCAGTCATCGGTCTTATTCTGGCTATGCTCGGCTCGCGCCATTTAAATATCCTGCAGCTAGGCGATGATATCGCCAAAGGGCTCGGCGTGAACGTGGAAGCAACACGCATTATTTTAACGGCAATCGGGGCTCTCCTTGCAGCCAGTGCCGTTTCAGTAGCAGGTCTGCTAGGCTTTGTCGGACTTATCGTTCCGCATACTGCCCGCCTCATTATCGGCTCGGATTACCGTTTTCTCGTACCTGCTTCAGCGCTGCTCGGCATTGCCGTCGTGACCTACAGCGATACTTTTTCACGCGTGGCTTTCGCTCCAATGGAACTTCCCGTCGGCATTTTCATGGCAATACTGGGTGCTCCGTTTTTTCTATTTCTGCTAAGAAAGGAACTTTGATATGTTGTCAATACACAATTTAACTATAAAGATAAACGGCAAACTGATTTTGGACAATATCAATCTTTCATTTAAACAGGGAAAACGTACCGCCATTATAGGCCCGAACGGATGCGGCAAATCAACACTTCTCAAAGCGGTTTCCGGTCTGTCCCGTCATTACCAGGGAGATATCATTCTAGACGGACAAAATATCAATAACTTATCAAGAAAAAAAATTGCTAAAAAAATGGCTATTCTGCCGCAGGGAGCAACAGCTCCTGCCGATTTAACGGTAAACGAACTCGTCGCTTACGGACGCTTTCCCTACCGTTCCTTGTTAAAAAGCGGCAACAATCAGAAAGATAAAGAAATTATCGCACAGGCTATGACGAAGACAAAAATCGATAAATTCGCTTCCCGTCTCGTTTCTACACTATCAGGCGGTGAACGCCAGCGTACCTGGATAGCAATGGCACTGGCACAGCAGCCGCAAATTCTGCTTTTGGACGAACCGACAACGTATCTCGACATCGCCCATCAGCTCGAAGTTATGCAGATTATTTCCGAACTGAACAAGCAAGAAAACATGACTATTATCATGGTGCTGCACGATATCAACCATGCCCACATGTACGCCGATGACATCATTATCCTTAAAGATAAACATGTTTTTTCTCACGGTGCACCGCCAAACGTTTTAAATCCCGATAATTTGGCAGCCGTTTTCGGTGTCAAAGCGGATATTTATCAAAATTGCCAAAATCCGCAGGATAAAATTATATTTCCCGTGGCTTTAACAAAATAAACAGGTGAACAAATGCTGACTATCAAATCTTTAATAAAAAAATTTTCTTCTAAAAATAAAGAAGGAAAAATTATCTTAAAAACAGCTGTTGACAATCTCAGTTTAAATATCAATGATGGAGAAATCTTCGGTCTTTTAGGACCTAACGGTGCCGGCAAAACAACGACAATTCGCATGCTTACCATGCTGACAAAACCTACCAGCGGTAACATTTTATATGATAATAAAAATATACTCGATTATGAACAGGAAATAAAAAAATATATCGGAGTTGTACCGCAGCATATCAATTTTGACCAAGATTTAACCGTATGGGAAAATATGGAACTGCATGGAAGACTGCACCATATGGAAACAAAAAAACGTCGCGAACGTATTAACGAACTGCTTGAATATGTTGAACTGCAAGACAGAATAAACGACAGTGTAAAAAAACTTTCCGGCGGTATGAAACGGCGATTGCTTATTGTACGTGCTCTTATGCACAGCCCGAAAATATTATTCCTGGATGAGCCGACTGTTGCACTTGACCCGCAGGTACGCCGCCGTATCTGGGATTTAATCCGCCGCCTCCCCAAAGACGGCGTAACTGTCGTTTTGACAACTCATTATATTGAAGAGGCTGAAAATCTCTGCAACCGTGTTGCCATCTTAAATAAAGGCAAATTAATCAAACTAGATACACCTACAGAACTATGTCGTCAACTCGGCAAATACGTTGTTGAATGGGACGGCGAAAACAATCGTGAATATAAGTTCTTCAATTCCCGTCAGGACTGTGCCTTATTTGCTTCCACATTGGAAACCAGCACCACTATTCGCCACAGTAACCTGGAAGATGTATTTGTTGAACTTACAGGAAGGACGGTCAATTAATGTTATACGATATCTGGACAGTTTTCTGGCGCGATTGGGTCGTCTTAAAACACCGTATGATAAAATTTATTTTAAGCCGTATGGTTGCTCCTATATTATACATGGTAGCTTTCGGATGGGGTTTAGGTCGTGCCATCAACACAGGTACAGGCGGTTCTTATCTCGACTTTCTCGTACCGGGCATTTTAGCTTTAAACTCTATGAATATTGCATTCAACAGTCTGACACCCGTTCATGCCGAAAAAGTCTATCATAAATCGCTTGAAGAATATTTCATTGCTCCAATAAAGCCGCTTGCTTTCGTTGCTGGAAAAATACTCGCTGCCGTACTTCGAGGCATGATATCCTCTGCCATAATCGTCGTTTTAGCCTACCTATTCGGCGCAAGGTTTGATATTACTCCGCTGTTTTTAATAATTTTAATTATTAACTGTATTATTTTTGCTCAAATCGGCTTTTATGCCGCTATGACAGTACAAACGTTTGAAGATATGGCCCGCTTTAATACGTACATTCTTCTGCCTATGTCATTTCTCTGCGGCACATTTTTTAATACAGACAAACTGCCCATATTTTTACAATACTTTATCGAATGTCTTCCTCTCACGCATACAAGCACTCTGCTCCGCTCCATTACACATGGACAGGAACCATCTTTTATATCCGTAGGAGTATTGATTTTCTACATGGTTGCATTATTTTTATTGTGCAATCACATTATCAAAAAAATAAAAAACTAATATGCAAAAACAGGATGTATTCAATAATTATTAACTGATGTGCTTCTTCAAAGTTAAATTTAAGATATTTCGTTATTGCCAATAAATCTTAGAGGGAGAAAAATTTTTTTCTCCCTCTTTTTTACTTACAGTAGCATTTAATTCCCTGCGTGATATTTACCGCATTTTAAACAGGTACACTGTCTTTATCCTGTTGTTAGCAAAATCAGTCGAGAAAACAAACTAAAAATAAGCATTTTCTATAACAAGACTAAAACATGAACCGATATTTTCCTCACTTGTAACCGTTATATAACTATGATTTTTTTCAGCCAGCATTTTGGCAATGGATAATCCTAAACCGTTACCATAATTTGTCCGCGATTTATCGGCCCGATAAAAACGTTCAAAAATATGCGGTAAATCTTCCGAAGAAATTCCCTTGCCGTTATCTGCAACGGATACGACAATTTTTTCCTTTTCTTCTTGAAGTTTAATAGATATTTTCCCATTTTCCGCCGTATATTTAATGGCATTATCGATTAAAATAGCCAAAATCTGTTCAATGTGCATACTGTCGGCATAAACGGAAATATCCTTTATTTCCGCCATATCAATAGTAATATTTTTTTTATCCGCCAGCAATGAGAATTTATTATATAACTTTACTAACAAATCACGTAAAGAAAACGTAACCGGATTTACAACCAAGGTATCATTATCATTGCGCGCCGTCAATAAAAGATTGTCAATCAGTTTTTTCATTTTTAAGGACTCATCATTCATATCCGTTATCACTTCTTTGGAAAAATCCGTCAGTTTATTATCCTCATCGGATTTTAATATCGTCATTCCGGAAATAATTATACTGAGCGGCGTCCTTAGTTCATGTGAAGCATTTGCAACAAACTGCTTCTGCTGTTCAAAGGATTTTATAACAGGCACCATCGCTTTATTTGCCATTCTGTTTGCAATATAACGGACAAAAAACATGGACAATAGAATGATTAAAATCAAAATAAAAAATATACGTACCGTTTCACGTGCCCAATGAGTAACTTCAATACCTACATAAATTTCACCGAGCTGCAAATCATCTTCAATTAAAGGATAACGCATTATCATAAGCAGTTTCGGATGACGGTTTTCCAACAGTACAAATTTCCAATAAACCTGATTATAATTGAATAAATCGTTCCGGATAGCATTTTCCATAAACGACTGGCTCCATGTTATTTCATTATGTTTCAATAAAAGTAGATGTTCTTGCGTATAACCGTAGACGAACATTCTGTTAAAATAGCTGTCTTCCGTACTGGGTAAACTTTCATCCAACGTAAAATCCTTAATGCCGTTCATGGAATTCATCTTATAAAACAATTCTTCGCTTTCTTCCACGGCCAGCATTTTCAAACGGGATATCTGGTCTTTATACGATATATAACTGCTCACGAAGTAAATGGACAGCGACACGCACAGCAGCAAAAAGATTGTCAAAACGGTATAGTCTCTTACAATTTTCTGTTTAAACTCATTAAACATAACAAAAACCTTACCTCATATCAAATTTATATCCGATGCCTCGAATGGTTTTTATACAGTCATTTAATCCCAAACTGACCATTTTCTTTCTAATAGCTTTCATTGTAACATCCAATGTATTTGAACTTACCTCCGTATCATAACCCCATACCTTATCCATAATTTGCTCACGCGGCAAAATCTGATAGACATTACGCAAAAAAAGCTCCATAAGCTGCCCTTCTCGCGGACTTAATGAAACTTCTGTTCCCTTATAACTTAAAATTGCATTGCTGCAATCCAATTTTAAGCCGTCGTACTCAACAACATCATGATAAAAAGTTTTACTGCTGCGCCTCAGCAAAGCTCTAATTCTTGCCGACAACTCCGGAAATTCAAACGGTTTCGCCAAATAATCATCAGCTCCGCTGTCCAGCCCTTCAATACGGTCGTCCAATGCATCGCGGGCCGTAAGCATTAAAATAGCTGTCTGATTATTTTGAGCACGCAAAATACGACAAACTTCTATACCGTCTTTTTTTGGCATCATCCAATCAAGAATAATAATATCGTAATCAGACAGTTTCACATAATCAATAGCCTCCTGCCCGTCATATACACAATCAACAATATAATTTTCTTTTTTCAATAAAAAAGCTATCATTTTTGATAATCGCTTATCATCTTCCGCCAGTAAAATACGCATAAAAATCCCTCTTATTCATAATATATATTTTTTTCATTATAACATTCTATTCTTTTTTTGAAAAAATATTATTTTATTTTTACAAACACAAAAATATTTACTTATATTTTATATAAAGTTCTGTATTCGTTTACCATAACTTTATAAGTATTTTTTATACCTTCTTTATAATGAAATCCGTTGATGTACAAATTATATACTAAAGGCAATAGGGAAACTTTAGTTGTATTATTTGTATAAGTTTATTTATTTCATTATATTCGGGGGTATTTATTTTATGTCTAAAAAAACATTAGTTTCTGCAATCACCGCGGCTCTTGTCATAAGTGCTGCAAGCACTACCTTTGCTGCCAGCAATCCATTCAGTGATGTTCCTGCTGACAGCTGGGCATATGAAGCAGTATCTACACTGGCACAGGACGGTGTAATCGACGGTTATCCAAACGGCACCTATCAAGGTCAAAATACAATGACTCGCTATGAAATGGCTCAGATTGTAGCCCGTGCCATGGCAAAAACAGATATCGACAAGGCGGATAAAGCTGTTGTTAACAAATTAGCTGCCGAGTTTGCCGAAGAACTAGATAATCTCGGCGTACGCGTAGCCGACCTTGAAAAGAAAAGCGACAATGTTATCTGGAAAGGTAAAGTTAAATATAAATACAGTGACGAAAATCATGATGAAGGTAAAGACAAACTTTCCAACAAAGTTGTATTCCGCTTAGAACCAAAAGCATATATCGGAAATTCCGGTTGGACAGCCAATGCCCGTATTGAATACGAAATGAATTTAAGTTCTGATGGAAATGCCAGCGACTCCAAAGTAGATAGAGCATGGGTAGAAGGTCCGCTGTTCGGCGGGACTGTTCAGGCAGGTAAAGTTCCACTCTTTACAGCACAAGGCATGATAATTGATGACCCGTTCTCCGGTGCCAGTGTAAGCTGGGGCAACGATAAATTAAATGCCACCTTTATGGCAGGCCGTTATAATGCCGAACATGACACACCTAGCGGCACTGATACTAACAGAGATGTAACAGCTGAATATTACGGTACTCAGATTGATTACACACCAAACGATAAATGGGCGCTCAATATGGGTTATACAGCCTTGAATAACCTGGAAAAACATGACGTTAAAACTTCTGCCGATTTCAATGATGACAGTCTTGGCATATGGTATGCCGGCGGCAGCTACGCTTTTGATAAAAACATAAAACTTGTCGGCGAATACGCTCAATCGGATGCTGACAGTTATGAAAAAGCAGGTATCGTCGAACTAGATTATAAAGAAGCAAAAAAATCCGACCCCGGTTCCTGGGGCGCATATGTGGGCTATCGCCATTTGGGCAGAAATGCCGTTATCGACCCAACTTACGATGATGCCGCTGCTGACCAGAAAGGCATGGTAGTCGGCTTCCAATATGCTTTGGCTGAAAATATCGTTGCCGACATCGAATATTTCACTGGTAAAGATATGTCCACAGACTCCGATGCCAACACATTCTATAGCAAAGTTGAATTTTCTTTCTAAATAATACAGTATAATTACAAATTCATGAAGCTTAGTCCTGAAAATACGGGACTGAGCTTTTTTATTTATAAAGTATTTTTATTGACCTTTAAGTATATGCTCCTTACCCGCACCTCTCCGGCTGGTTCTTCTTTCAATTTCACATAAATG
>OGYT01000917.1_pt1 | contig 21316 bp, 15 predicted proteins | sample 1576631 | NCBI WGS metagenome assembly OGYT01 (sample SAMEA3541588, study PRJEB24748) | human gut metagenome | biome: human gut; feature: human-associated habitat; material: faeces | place: China | collected 2012
CGTTCATCAAGAACTACACGGGCAAGCAGTGGCAGACCGATCCGAAGGACCTGCCCGCGGGCATCATCAACCGTCTGCCGGTGCGTTTCAACTATGACAACCGGTATTTCATGGACACGTGGGAGGGTCTGCCGGTCGACGGGTACACCGCGTGGATGGAGCGTATGATCGACGATCCGCGCATCCATGTGACCTTGGAGACGGACTTCTTCGACGAATCCCAGCCGTACAACAAGGCCGCCCTGGCCGCCGCCGGCGTGCCGGTGGTGTACACGGGTCCGGTCGACCGCTATTTCGACTATTCGCTCGGCGAGCTCAAGTGGCGCACGGTGGACTTCAAGGAGGTCCGCTACGACGAGGGCGACCATTTCGGCTGCCCGGTGATGAACTTCTCGGATGCGGACGTGCCGTACACGCGTGCGATCGAGTTCAAGAACTTCAATCCGGAGCGTGCCGACCGGCAGAATCCGGACAGGACCGTGGTGTGGGAGGAGTACTCCCGTTTCGCCGAGCGTGGCGACGAGCCGTACTATCCGATCAACACGGAATCCGACAAGGCGCTGTACGCGCGCTATGAGGAGCTCGCGAAGGCCGAGCCGAGGACCGTGTTCGGCGGCCGTCTGGGTACGTACAAGTATTACGACATGCACAATGTGATCGACACGGCCCTGACAGCCTACGAACAGCAGGTCGAACCCCTCCTCAAGAAGTGATAGAGATGAAAAAAATAAGTATAATTATGCCAGTCTATAAGGTGGACGTCAACGCATTTAGAACATGTTTGAAAAGTATAGTAAGCCAAGATTACCCTTTTATCGAGATTCTAATTGTCTTTGATGGTACTCCAAGTAAAGAGTTAGTGGATATTGTTATAGCGGAAAAGCATAAAAAGACAATTAAATATTACATTAAGAAACACAGCGGAGTATCTGAAGCTAGAAATTATGGAATAGATAGGATGACTGGAGAATGGTGCTTATTCGTTGATGCGGATGATTCCCTAAAACCGCATGCTTTGTGTTCATTGTATTCCAATTCTTCAAACTCAATCTTAGTCGTTGGAGGATTCGAGAAGAAAGAAAAGAAGAGAAGAACGACTATATATACTTTCGATGAGAATATCATATCATCGAACGCATATATAGATATTGTTCTTTCTTCTAGGCCGGGAGCCGGAACATTATGGAATAAGTTATTTTGCTCTTCCATAATTCACGCAAATAAATTAAGATTTAATTCAGACTTGGCCATATCGGAAGATACCGAATTTATAATACGTTTTCTTCTTTCTACGCAAGGATGTGTTTCACTAACCGAGAATGTGGTTTATGAGTATCATTATAGCTCAGGAAGCTCAGCTACCCGATTTCATGAGGACTATTATTTAAATATTCTTAAAGCAATTGAAACTGTTCAAAATGACTTAGGAATGAAATCCAATACACAATTCTTTTATGACTATGTTTTATTCCATGTTTTGCTAATCCAGCAACATTATATTTTTAACATGGACAATAAATGGACGGACTATAAAAAAAGAGAAAAATATAATGAGATACGAGCAATTCCGATAATAGATAAAGCATTTGAATTATCGGAATTTTATGGATTTGATTTTAAACATAGAATAGCACTGTTGGCGTATAAATACAATATCTACGAGTTGTCCAAATTCATCTCGTTGATTAGAGAAAGACAATTAAATTGAAGAAAATTTTATTATTTGGATTTACGGATAAAAAAGGTGGAATAGAGTCATTTCTCCTCGATTTTATCAAACATGTAAATAGAAATTCTTTTTCTTTCGATTGTATTGTTAATACAAGTGTTGTAGCATATGAGAAAGAATTGCTGGAGCTTGGAGTTGGCGTTTATCATCTTCCGATGCGTTCAAAAGCTCCTCTAAAGTTCAAAAAAGAATGTCATAACTTTTTTAAAAAAAAATCTACTGAATATGATGCAATATGGGTTAATGTATGCAGTCTTGCCAATATTGACTATCTTAAGTATGCAAAAAAGTATGGTATCCCAAAACGAATAATACATTGTCATAATTCCCAAAATATGGATTCAAGAGCGAGAGGCATACTTCATCGATTTAATCGTTTATTCATTAGATATTATGCAACGGATTTTTGGACATGTTCGGATAAAGCCTCGGAATGGTTTTATAACATGGCGATCAGAAATTCTTCTAATTATTATGTCTTTGAAAACTCTGTTGATCTTGACAAATATAGATTCAACCCTGAGCTCAGACATATGATTAGGGAGAAGCTTAATATATCTAAAAATACACTGATTCTAGGGAATGTTGGAAGACTTCATCCTCAAAAAAACCAGTCTTTCCTGATAGATGTTTTCAACCGTTTTCATTGTGAGCATGTTGACTCAAAGCTATGGATAATTGGTCAAGGTGAATTAAGGTCATCTTTGGAGAAGAAAGTAAATAACTTAGGACTAGATGATTCGGTATATTTCTTTGGCGAAGTTAGTAATATCAATGAGATATATCAGGGAATGGACTTCTTCGTCTTCCCATCTCTTTATGAAGGAATGAGTGTTGCCCTTCTTGAAGCACAAGCGAATGGTCTTACATGTATAATATCTTTGGGGAATCCCGAAAATTCTGTCCTAAATGATAATGTATTTAGGATCGAAACTTTTGATGAAGACATATGGGTGGATCAAATTCAAAAATCATCCATAAAACGCGCGGATACAAACAAACTCAGAGGAAGTGAACACGATATAAATATTCAAATTCAAAAATTTGAGGAGATTTTTCGGTGAATACTGTCATACTTTTAATTTTGATCATATTTATATGTATCTTTGATTATATTATCTTCAACAAGTCGTTCATCTCTACTCCCTTCATTTTTACTTTTCCATTCGTTTTGGCTCTTTGTGATGGCTTGATATATTATCGCCAGTGGCAATTTAATCTTTCTCAGAAGACGTCAATACTTATTCTTGCTGGTATCCTTGCAGTTACGTTTGGCTCTCTTTTCGCTTTACCAAGATATAGAATAGCTGTTTCCGATCCGACTGATCTTAAAAGATTTCACTTCAAAAATAGTGTTTATATCCTATTTGCTTTTATAACAATTGTTTGTACTTTGATAACAATATTTTATGAACGTAAGTTGGTCTCAAGCTATGGATATGCATGTGGAAGTATACAGGATATTATTGGTTCGTATAATGAACTTAGTAAATTCGGTTCCACGGATGTCAATCTTCGAGGTATCGGTGCTTATGCGTATGAAATCACATTTTCGATAGGATTACTTTTTTCATATCTTACTGCAAGAGATATCTCAATTGCACATCGCAGATTTTCACGTAGTTGTATGTTTGTATATGTACTCGCAGCGATTTGTGTTTTAACAGTTGGGAGTAGAAGTGTATCTATCACTCTTCTCTTATCTTTCGTGTTTCTATTGTTGTTCTTTTTGCAAAATTCAGGACAGCTAAGAGGAATTGGATCCGTCAAAATAAATACATTGCTTATAGTTGGAATAATTGTCAGTATTGTTCCTTTCGTTTTTCTTCGGTCTCTTGCTCTGATGGGGCGTGAAACGGGTAGTGCCAGTTCAACACTATTGTATGATTTTTCGATTTATCTAGGTGCACCTTTGAAGAATTTAGATATTGCGATGAATAATGGTATACCTAGAAGCGAAATGATTGGCGAGTGGACCTTTAATAATCTTTATGATACATTAAAAAAAATTGGTTTTCAGGGTCCAGAATATTCTACTGACTTTGGATTCCAAAGTATTAATCGATGGTTCTTGGGTAATGTATATACTATTTTCTATTATCTCTCGAAAGATTATGGTTGTGTTGGATGTTGCATTGCATTATTTGTATTGGGTTTCTTAATGCAACTTGTACAATCGTATTGCATTAAACGGTTTGATGATAATAAGATCTCTGTTTTAACAGTTATGTACGGTTACTTCATGTACAATGTTTTCTTTTCTTTTTTTGCGGATATGACTTTTCAAATTTTATTTTCAACCATTTTTTTAAAAAAGCTTTTACTTGTTGGAGTATTTTCGTACATCTTAAATCGGAGGATGAAATTCGATGAAAGATAATGGGCATCTCGTTTCTGTCATTATTCCGGCATTCAATTCTGGTGAGACATTGTCCTCCACGCTTTCTAGTATTTTTGGACAGACATACCGAAATATTGAAGTTATTGTTGTTGATGATGGTTCTTTGGATAACACTGCTGATATTGTTTCTTCCTATATGACTAGAGAACCGAGGTTATCCTATTTTAGGAAAGAGAATGGGGGACCTTCATCCGCAAGAAATTATGGTATAGAACATTCATCTGGAGAATATTGTCTCTTCGTTGATTCCGATGATTCCCTACGCAATGATGCCATTGAGTGTATGATATCGAATGCTCTATCGAGCTCTTCCGATATCGTTGTTTTTGATTTTAAGACAAACTCTTCATTAGTTGGCAGAAATGATATTGTGAAGAAGCCATTTCCCGAAAGTTTTGTCGGGAATAGTAATGATTTTCTTGAAGCCCTATTTCATGGACAGATAGGAAACTTTATGTGGGCCTTTCTATTTAGATCCTCTATTTTCCGATTTGAAGGTATTAAGTTTCCTGAAGATATTTCTTTAATGGAAGATGCCGTTATCCTAAATGAGATCGTATCTTCGTCTAGAACTATTTCATTCATAAATGATTCATTATATGTATATAATATTAGAGAGGGATCGGTTTCTCGATCCGTCTCTCCTGAGTCACTCAACAGTGGTTTTTCAGCGATATCTCGTATCAGCAATTCTCCTGTCGAAGCATCTCTTCTAACAAGTAAGATGAAGTATCTTCTTCACTTATGTCTTTATCTTTATAGGCAAAGTCTTCGATATTTTAATATGCATAGATATCGCGTTAGAGTAATTAAATTTGTGAATAATTTATTCTGCCATTTATCGACTTCTAACTTGAATGGAAAAATTATTATTAAAATCGTAATATTTAATATCATATGTTTATTGTATTGATGGTTGTCGTTCATTGGTATTTGACAAGTGGTATTTGAGGAGAATCATGCGATATAAAAGTGCTATACTCACTATCTTTGATTATTGCAATTATGGCAATAGGCTTCAAAATTATGCGCTTCATACTCTATTGTCTAGATATGGTGCTTGTGCCAGTATTGTGATGCCGATTGGTATTAAAGATAGCAAGGATTTGGCTATTGAGATACTTAAACAAAAGATTCGAGTCGTCTATGGGAAGTTATTTGATAATGATCGAGCACTAATGTTCCGAAGATTCTCAAAAGGTCTGTCTATTACTAATCAGAGAATTCCTAATGGGGGATTCTTTATAACAGAGTCAAATGGCTTTATCAACTTAAAAAATAATTCATACGATTTTTTGGTGATTGGTTCTGATCAAGTTTGGAACTACCAATGGTTAACGACAAGAGAACTTGAACTTAGGCTTGGATCTTTTGCATCTTCTGAGCATCCGATTATTAGTTATGCTGCTAGTTTCGGAATCTCCAAAATTGATGACTCAGTTGCGCCGTCGTTTAAAAAATTTCTTCCTATGATGAAGGATATTTCGGTACGGGAAGATAAGGCATCTGAGATGGTCAAGGGGATGACCGGATTGGATGCAACAATTGTGTTGGACCCAACGCTTATGCTGGATGCGAATGAGTGGCTTAATATCACAGAAAATTATGTGGTGAGCATCACCTGAAAGTGATCTTGGAAACCGGAATTTTGTATCGACGAATGATAAATACGTGCTTACATATTTCTTGGGGAGCCCGACTGAGAAGCAAGAAGAAGAAATTCAAAGATATGCGCAGTCACATGGATGCCGAATACGTCGAGTGTTAGATTTACGAGATAAAGAGACTTACGTGGCTGGGGTGCAAGATTTTGTGGAATTATTCTCCAAGGCGCAATACGTTTTCACAGACTCATACCACGCGTGCTGTTTCTCGATTCTGTTTCATAAGCAATTCACTGTATTCAATCGCGCTGGTATGAACGGTAAATCGAACATGAACTCACGAATGGAGACTCTGTTCCGCCTATTCGATCTCGATTCAGTGATGATAGATTCTGGGCTGGCACCTGAAATCGACTACGAGAAGGTCGACCATTTGCTTGAGGAGAATCGTAAGGAATCCCAGAACTGGCTCGACAAGGCCATGGAGGGATAAGGCTATGGCAAGTCAGAAGAAGACTGGGGCCTTGCTGGGCTATGCAAACATACTAGTGAAGAACCTAGTTAACCTGATTTACGTACCGTTGCTCTTGCACTTCTTGGGACAAGAGAATTATGGTGTGTTCCAAATGACTAACAGTGTGGTGTTCGCATTGACATTACTATCCGCAGGTTTCTATGGTAGCTATGTTCGTTTCTATATGAGAGAGCGAGCTATGGGTGGCGGAGATGATGGTTTAGGAGTGCGCAAGCTTAATGGCATGTTTTTTCTTGTCTACCTTGCGGTTGCTGTACTATGTTTAGCAGTCGGCATGATTATGGTAGCTAATGTGTGGAATCTGTTTTCAAACGGTTTGACTAAAAGTGAAATCTATCTGGCCCGCGTATTGCTACTTATCATGAGTATAAGTATAACAGTTACGATGGTTTCAACACCGTTCGATTCGTACATCGTGGCACATGAGAAGTTTGTGTTTCAGCAGTCTCGGCAACTGTTCACTGCGTTGGCTCAACCGTTCCTTACTGTTCTATTACTTTGGCTTGGCATGGGTGCGGTTGGTGTTGCCTGTGCACAGTTGGCAATTTCTTCGGTCTTACTCGTGCTAAATGTCAACTTCGCTGTACGTAAGTTGTGTATGCGATTCAAGTTCCGTGGTTTGGAATGGGCGTTGTTTAAGGCCATATCGATATTCAGCTTTTGGATTTTTCTAAATCAAATTTTTGATTTAGTCAATAATAATGTCCCTAACTTCCTCTTAGGTGCAATGGCTAGCGCATCAGCGGTGGCAGTATTCTCCATTGCAGTGCAGATACGAAATATCTTTTTCTCTATGTCGACGACCATGTCGAACGTATTTGTACCACAAATCAATCGTATCGTTGCTGAATCGGACGACAATAATATACTTACTCAGCTTATGACACGTGTGGGCAGGTATCAGATGGTGTTGTTCTGGTATCTGTTCGGTGGGTTCATTGTGCTTGGCCAGTATTTCGTGCGATTATGGGCTGGCGAAGCGAACGCTGATGCATACTGGCTGTGCTTGATTATGGTGCTGCCCGTTATGATTCCACTCACACAGAATACCGGTATCGAAATTCAACGCGCGAAGAACCGACACAAAATCAGGAGTTTGATCTACATCCTCACCTCCATAATTGACATCATCATCAGTGTGGCCCTGATTCCCTCCATCGGTTACTGGGCCACTGCGATCGGCTACGTGGCAAGCATCTTTTTAGGGACGGGCCTGTTCATGAACTGGTACTACCATGCACGTATTGGCCTGGACATGGTCTACTTCTGGAAGCATCAGCTACCGACTATCGGCTTCGCATTCATGGTAATTGTCGTATGCCTGCTGGGAGGTCTGCTCGTGCCGGTTGCCTCTATCCCAACATTCCTGTTGTGGGGTGTTGTGTACTCCCTGTTGTTCGGCGCGGGAGTGATGAAGGTGTCGCTCACCGATGACGAACGAATGAAAATCATAAATCGCCTACAGAGAAAGGTGACACGATGAGCGAGATAAGCACCATCGAACGTGTGATTGCATCACCCGACCAGGACACAGCTAACGGCAGTGTCACATATTGCATCGGCTGTGGAAGTTGTGCATACCTCGATCCAGCATTCCATATTGTTAAAAATCTAGATGGCTGCTATCAAGCATCTGTTCAGGGAACTATCGTAGATGCAGCCACCACTGGGAGTGTATGTCCGTTCGCTAGTGAGATTAATGAAGATGACATCGCTACGGATCTATTCTCCAATCAAATCGGTGTGCAACATGATGGATATCTCGGCTACTGGCTCAGCACATATGTGGGGTATGTATCTTCGGATGGCTGGCGTTCCCGCGGCAGTTCGGGAGGTATGGTCAGCTGGCTTGCCTCTAAGATGCTCGAGGATGGGCTTGTGGATGCCGTTGTGCATGTTAAGGATGGGCCGGATCCGGAGCATATGTACACATACCAGGTGTCGCACAACGTCGATGAGCTCAAGACTGGTGCGAAATCGAAGTATTATCCGATTGAGATGAGTGAGGTGCTCTCTTACGTACGCGAACATGAGGGACGATATCTATTCATCGGCATTCCCTGCTTTGTGAAGGCTGTACGTTTGCTGTGCCGACAGGATGAGGTGCTCGCCGAGCGTATCAGGTACTGCATCGGACTGGTGTGTGGACATCTGAAATCAGATTTCTTCGCGAAAAGCGAGGCATGGGAGGCAGGAGTACCGCTGGACCGTATCACTCGAGTAGATTTCCGTCACAAAACACCAGGCAGCCCTGCCTCCGACTATGCGATTGAAGTCCGTCATACCGGCGGTGAGGATCCTGTGATTCGACGTACTGCAGAACTGTCCACTACAAACTGGGGACTTGGGTACTTCAAGTACAATGCATGCGACTACTGCGATGACGTGCTCGCCGAGACTGCGGACGTGACGTTCGGCGATGCATGGATTCCAAAATATGTGAACGATGGCGAAGGCTGCAACGTGATTGTGATACGCAACCAAGCTATTCAGGATCTATTCGACGCTCACCGTGATGAGCTCGTTCTTCACGACTCAGATTCGGCGGAGGTATACCAGTCTCAAGCTGGTGGTTTCCGTCACCGTAGGCAGGGGCTTGCGTATCGTTTGCAGGTGCATGAACGGCGTGGTGAATGGACTCCCACCAAGCGTGTCAAGCCATCTTTGGACGGCATCTCCGAGCGCCGTCAGAAGATTTATGCGATGCGCACGGTATTGAAGAACGAGAGCTTCGTCGCATATCGTAAAGCCGTTGAAACTGAAGACTTTAATAAGTTCAAACGGCATATGAAGCCAGTAGTACGTAAATATGAGCGAATCAACACACCGCTTGTGAGGCGTATTGCGCGCAAACTTAAGCGATTGATTAAACGAGTACTACCGAATGCAGTAGTCGCACGCATTAAAGGCCTAGTGCAACGATGATGAATTCATAAAGAAATATCGCCAAGGTTGAGGCCACCAGCCACGTGAGTACGGCACCTGATCTCCTGGTTCAATCGTCGATCATGCCGTTCGTATTGATTTCCACTGGCGCGCGATGGGGTGCTCACTATCCAACGGCCTGTTACGCCATTGGATAGCGAGTATCCGTGCACCTTCTTGAACTTGTCGGAGAGCCAGCCCGTAATGTTCGGCACAGAAGAGGTCTTCCCGCGACCTCGGCGTGCTCGTATCCGGCCACGCCGGCGATTTCAGCGGCCGAAGCATCGAGAAGTCGCGTTAAGGTTCCGGTCATCTTTCCCGGTGACCAATCCGTTGAGCCTAGTCCCGGTCACACAACGGTCGATCTGTATGATGTTTTTCGGACATAGTCATGTCGTGCCTTTTATTTGGCACCTAGAAACCACATGTGGGATACGGACCATGTCTTTCTTGTCGACCTCGGAATCTAAAAGTGTGCAAGAGCTCGGGCTTTATCCCATCGAAGGCATCTGCGCGTAACGATTTTTGACGCAAATGATTATTCAGCTGCGTAATAGCGATCAAGCTGAGGCATATGCATATGGTAGCCCCAATCGATAATTTGAGTGAGTCCAGTTGGCTCGAGTGATGCCCTCGGCAATATAAGCATCGACAATGAACAGTGCTGCAATCAAATTTAGTGCCACATCCAGAGTCCCTTTCGAATAGCGTTCCGCTCTGTGATGTTTAATTTCGCTGTAGACTTTCCGCCAAGGAAGTGTATTCTCAGCACCATCCTTAAGGTGGCTCCATGGGGCTAAGAGAATTTCAGATCGCAAGATTTTCACCTGTGCCGTAGAAAATTGCTCCAAGGCTTTTTCGTCAATTACTTTCCTATAGTCACCCATGTTTGCCTGTTTTTTCGAAACGGCTTCAGAATTCGGGCTTACTTTTGTCGCAAAGCTCTTGAGAGCAACATCAAGCTCACTGTCAGCCGAAAGAATAAGCTGCGTTATGCAAGGGCCATAGGCATTATTGTTGTCTTTGCAAAGCTCAATGGTCTCAGCAATCGTAATAAGGTCTTTTTCCAAAAGGAGGAAATAATCCCAATGCATTTGCATCAAACTTTTTGCCATGAGTTTATAATTCATTAATGAATTATAAACTCATGCTATATCTTGAGGCAGAGCTGATTGCTTTGTATTGATTGATGAGCATGTCGCCCTCATAACAGTAAGTGGTTGAGGGAATGGTTGGCATGAAGGCTCGAACCCTATATTTGTTTTTCCTCACTATTGATTGGGCATTTAGAACTGCATTACGATTATTAGATTGAAGAAATTTAGATTCGATGATCGGAGGTGCAGTCCTGTCGTATGCGGGGGAGATGAAGAAGACACTACGACGATGAGTTCCAGCTGACGGTGCTGGAACTCATCGCCGTCAAAACCGATTGCGAGACACTCGTACGTCAACTCGTGATGTCTGGGTAGACCTACAGGAAAAGGATCATGAAGTACAGGTTCAACGAGGAGATGGCGTTCATATGGGTGACGGGCAATCGACGGTATGACTTCGAAAACAAAGATCATGGTCACGTGCGGCCATGTGGAGGATGGTGTGAGTGCGACGGAGGTCATGGCCAAGTGCGGGATGGCAAGGTCCACGTACTTTCACCATCTGTTGTATCCCGAACATGTGGCGCGCTCCGACTTCGAGTCCCTGATCGGCGGAACTGGAGATGCACCACAAACGGGTACGAGTGCCGCCACCGTTGAGCAGTCGTCCGACCGTCTAAAGGACGAGTTCTTCAGGAGCCGTGAATTCGACGCGCGCGAATATTCAAAACCGAGCTTGACCGTGTATCACACGCTGGAACGCCAAGTGACATCAAAAACGGCTTGAGGGGCACTCCCGAGGAAAATCCGGAACATGCTCCTCACAGGTCCAGCTCCTGTATCATGTAAGTAGCGTCCGACAAACGGGACGTAGTTCGCAATCCTGTTGCGTAGTCTTGCTCTGTTTTTTTGTTGAAACAGTGACCGAAATCGGTACGAGCGGTGCGGCGGGGCATGCTCCTAGAGCTGTCGGATCAATCCTTCCCTGATATACGGCCATGCTACTGAAAGCATATACGGTGTTTCCTTTTCTTCAATGAAGGTATCGAACTGGATGGCGTACTGAAGGTCGTGAGGGAATAAAAAAAGGGGTGTTATTTTTTGTCGCGTTTGGCTGTGATTTTTGAATGTAAAGATATTTCGTATGGACACGGTTTGTCGCCGCTTGGCGTCAGATTGAATCTGAAACTGAATTTGGTCGTAGAATCTTCTGGTGGATTCTGTGTGAAGTCGCGTTCGCTGGACTGACTGATTAAGGTGATGTTGTTGACGTTTATTGGGTTGATTCCATTTGCATTGTAGGGATTTGTCTGGATGTGAAGTCGTGGATTGAAATAGATTGAGAGTCGGCAAAGAAGCTATGCGGATCATCGCCGCCATGCGGAGGCAGTTACTCGCAATGGCGGCGACATCTCGTCCACCGTCACCCCGACCGCGACGGGAAAGGGATTCAGGTTGTCCTTGGGGCGCATGGATCCCGGCGACCGGTACGAGATAACGTACTACGGCAGGATCGCGGTCGGCGGCAAGACGAGGTAGACGATCGTCATTGGCACTAAGAACAGGGGCATCGTCGGCTGGACGCTGGTCGACATTGCATCAACGAACGTCGCCCTGCCGGACGGTGCACACCGGCCCGGCCGTAAACGGGTCGGACGCCATCGGCATCAGATGGTTCATTGGCGGCGGTCTGCTGATGGTGATGGTGGCGGGCTTTGGTCTAGCCGAATTTCTCAACAACGTCAAGCGTAGCGGGGCTACTCAGAAGTGAGCTGGCTGTCTAGGCCAGGTCGGAACCCCGACCCGGCCTAGACAGCCAGCTCTGAATATTCGCCATGTCCTTTTCTGAGAATCTAAATTACAAAATATACAGTTCCTGATATTCTTAAAATAAACTATGACATAATCTAACCGCATGACCGACACTAAGAAGAGCGGTGGTTCTTCATCTCCGATTGATCGGCAATTGGTTTCCCTGAATTGGCTTGAAGCCAATAATTTTGGCCAGAGTATTTCGGATGTCAAAGTTGTTGAGTCTAAGCTCGACTGTATTACGGTGCTCTGTTGTTTTCCTTAGTAGATCAAAGACATCCCCTTCAAAATAGAAGTTTTCTTTGGCATGCTGTCTTGCATCTAATTCGAATTGTTCATATTGTGTCTTCGAGTTAAAGAATAAAATATAGTCTTCATCTTCATCTATGGGAGAATCAACTCCATATTTCTCTCTAAATAAATCAAGAATATCCCTTATTTCTTTATTTACAAGGGTTTCTTTCGTTAGAAGGCCTGTATGAGTATTCTGAAGAGTGTCAATCGTAGTATTGTGATCCCATTCAATCTTAAAATGCTTCCGTAAATCCAAAGTTTTAAGAAAAGTTGATTCTATATCTATATATTTTTTTAGCCATAATACTATGTAAAAAATAGTTGCATGGCGCATGTTGTACATAGGGGAAGAGGGGTGATTTGGATTGCTGACGTTTTCTTCAATCTCTTTGATTATTTCTTTGCAATGATAATTCTTGCATGAGAGAAACATCTTCGTAGCTTCGGATAAAAGAGAGGTATCTTGACACTCTAATGGAATCGATATGAACCGCTGGACAGTTTCTTCGAATTTCTGAACTAATTTTTTATTATATGCATGGTTTATATTATTCTTGAAAGAATCTGTAATCTGATCTGATTTGATTTCATTGCTTTCATAAAGAAACTTACGTTCGCATATTCTATGAATCATTATTTGTGCACATAGATTGCGTAATTCATCCGAAGCAGAATATAGGATTTCATTGTGGTGCTCTAGATTAAGTCTGTCTAGCTCTTGGGCTGAGTCATGTGTTAATAATTGGATAGCTGCTAGTAAGTCTTTACTTGCTTGGCGTAGTATGGAAACATTCTCTTGCTCTGCCCACTCATTTGGGAGGAGATTTTGGGAGAGGTATTCTTCGATGGAGCTCAGCTGTTGATGCAGATTCTCTTCTATTGCACGTGTCTTGGCTAAAGCATATGTCGCGTTGACTCGTTTAGCTGAATCCTGCATCATCATTTTTGCTGCTAATCTATCGAGTTCCGAGAGCATAGGATAAATACTCATGATAGTCTTGTGCTCGGTTCCTACTGGTTTTTCCTGAGTGAAAAGTTCTACCAGAACCAGGCCAAGTGCATATATATCAGCAGATGCATCGACTTTATTGTTGCCTTTGATTTGTTCGGGGGCATGATATTCTCTATTTGCTAGATTGTCACCCGTGGTTGTAAATGTTGAATCAGGGTAATGGGCAATGCCGAAGTCCGCCAAGACGAGTTCCTGAGATTGTTCATCGACTAAAATGTTTTCTGGTTTGATGTCACGATGAACAATACCTTTTGAGTGGATAAAATGCACTGCATCAAGCAGCTGCTTCATGTAGTGGAGACGTGTTTCATAATCTATATCTCCAGTTATGACAGTTCTTAAGGTAGATTCGTACCAAGGCATTACATAGTACAGGTAGTTCTCCTCTTTCACATCCTCTTTGTATTCAGCATGCCCTAAAATATGTATTACATGTGAATTTTCATTTTTTTCACAGATTCGTACTTCTTGCCTAAATCGGTTACTTCTTGTACTTTCGTTCAATCTCATCCTCTTAAGTGCGTAATATCTATTATCTGAAACCGATTTAACCTTAAAAATCTGTCCACCCCCTCCACCAGCGGTGTTTTTTATGAGTCGATATTCAATTCCATTGATTGTTATTTTTTTCATTTTCCTCAACTCGTCTTTGGGATATCCATTTGATTATAAGCTTCTATAGATGCAGGAGATAAACGAACTGCAATGCCAGCGCTAAAATTTGAATGACAGTTGATCTGATAGCATCGAATAGGCAGTAGGATGCACCGGAACTACTGTTAGAAGTGAAGTAGCACGGAAATCGGACAACGTCGACGGTGACGTCATACAGCTGCTTATGAACGGTTTGATGATTAATCAGCCCGACCGCCACGGCAATTAGGTTCTGTTACGGCATGAAAACGCGCGCAATAAATGGACCATGTTGCAAGCGTGATCCCATCGGTAATTTCTCCGGATTCAATCATTCGCCATATCGTATCGGCGGAAATCCATCGTAGATTGGTCAGCTCCCAATCGGTTTTTGCACCTGAATCATCGCATTGCTCGGAAGGAAGAAGAACGCGAAATACCGCGATGTCATCTCGTAATACTCCGGTATCGGCGTGCATATGTTGGAGAATCATGGTCTGCACGCTCTTACTGCACAGGCCGGTTTCTTCAGCTAATTCACGGATGGCGGTCGCTAGAGGGGTTTCATTATTACCCGCCATGCCTCGGGGAAACTCCCAGGCCCACTGTTTAGTGGCTATTCGCCAGTGGCGTGCAATTAGAAAAACGGAAGCGTTATCATCTCTTGATTGTTCCACGATACAAACAGCTCCGGTTTTACCTTGCCGTACTGAAGCAGTATGGAACTGCACTCGCTCACCTGTCTCATTAACGATCGCAATGCTTTCAGTCACTGTGAAATCTGCGCCGCCTTGCTCGTGGAAAACTTCGGACTCTGATTGAATCTCAAGCGGCGAAATATCATCCTCGACCGCGAGAATCGGAAGCTCTGTATTTGCTTTCATATTATCAGTCTCCCATGAACACAACGGTTTTGGACGATGAACGTGCGCCTTTGAGCCAGTCGATAAACTCCAGAAACTCCGGTACCATCGCGATGAACCAAGCGGTGACGGCTACAAGCCAAATCGGCGCCGTATTATTGGACCAAAGCTGATCGCTCTCAATGGAAAGAACGGCAAGTACCGCAGCAAGTAGGGTCTTTGCTCCCATGCTTTTGGCGTCTTCAGACAAGCTGCTTTCTTTACTTGCTTCCTGTACAAGGTAAGCGATGTTTCTAGTGCGTAGTCGCTGTTTACGCGCCGGTGTACTAGGGGAACACTCTCGCCACTGGCTGATAGACGTACGTGCTTGATAGCAGAAGCAAACAAACGCATGGTAAGGCATGCCGCCAAGAATTTCAGTGATGGAACCCGACAACATGAGGGTGGTCGTTGGGGGTGCTCCAAAGAATCGTTTGATGGTGATCAAAGCTTTATCCCATGCATTTGAGCCTTCCTCAAGGGTATCGGCCATATATCTTCCAGCAATCTGCTCATACGAATTGGGATTGGCGGAAACCGCTATCAGACATGCACCAAGGTGCGTGGCAAGTGTGCACTGGTATACGAATTGGTACCAATCTTTGAGCATTGTATGGAATGGAGGTAAGAGCTTGCCAGACTCCTGTGCCCTGACGAGCTCTTTCGTTTCCTGGGAATCCTCCGGAAACTCAGCGTCGATGTAAGCGAATGCGTCCGAGCGTTTAACTATTCCAGCAATCGTGTGCAATGCTTCGATTGCCTTGCGCGAATCGGCGCTGGAGCATTCACGTTCGAAGTATTCCTTAAGCGTCACCTCGTTCTTCTCAGCATGTTGCTTGAAGATTCCATCAAAATCTTTTCCTTGGAAGTCGGGACCACGCATGGAATCGGCTCGTGAGCGGATTTCCTTGGCATTTTGGTTTTCATATACCACTGAGCCTTGGGCAATCGCATCAATCCACTCCTGCCATCGTTGTGCAAGACAGGCGAAATGATCATTTGGCTTATGCAGAAAATCAGCGAATGTTTCCGCGATAACATCAGAAAGACGCTGTTTGCCATTTTTCCATGCCCCAAGTCGGTCAGTAAGTTTTTCATAGAATTCCGGAGGCTGCGAAAGTGATTCGTTATGGGACACCGATCTATTGAAAATGCAATACTCCAACGGACGAATGGTGTATTGCTCGGCTGCCGCAGTACAGCGCTTTGCCGATTCATCGAGAACGACTTCTTTTTTTGCAGTATCTTCCCGCACAGCATGAACCGTGGTAAGCATAAAACGGAACAGGCATTCTTCAAAAGACTCTTGCTGTCCGGAAATAATGATGGAAGGGCCATCTTTATACGACTTACCGAGTAATGCGTTGATTTTTTCTGGACCAAAGGAAAGGAAAAACAGACCGTCGCAAATCTCGGGAACGGTCAACATGATTTGAGGGCAGTAGAGGCATGCAGTGCGAATCACGCCGGCAAAACGAGTGACAAAAGAAGTGTCGGCATTAAGCAGGCTCTCGCAAGCGTGTAGCGTCTGATTCTTCACCCATACATCAGCGATACGGGGAAGCACCGTTACTGGTCGTTGCTGTTCCGCCGCCAATTTATTCTCTGCATTTTGAGCTTTATCAAGCAAATGTTTCCATGCCTGCCTCTGCTCAGTGGAATCAAAGTTAGTGACCATGGTGGCATACGGACGTCGTGCAACATTGCTGTTTACCGTGTTTTTTGAAGTTCTACTCACAGCAAATACTTTACTTACTGCAATCCCAAAAAAGATTGTGTTTGCAAAGTTGGCGTGTCCTCAAAACGAGATATGCCAATAAGACTGTCATGAACCTCTTGTGATTTATCGTTGAGGAAGTCTCAATCTTCGAAATCAGCTGTTTCTGTCCTCGAAGACGCATCCTTATGGAGCTACGTTGATTTTTCCGTGCATTATTCGGGAATCCTTGATATTTTGACCCGCAAGGACAACATCTATTTCATGACACGGGGTAGGAGCATCGATGCGCGTGCGGAAGCGGTCAAGTATTCCACTATTGATAAACGCATCGAAAACAAACGCAGCGAAGTGTTCGAGTCCAACTTTGTGAAGGGCTCAGCGCATCGACCAGGAATGAGAACGAGATGGCCGCGGCGGGCGCGGTATGACATACAGCGGTCGGCGCCTCCACCTCTCCTGCGTAATTGAGAAGCGCCGACGGCCGGCAACGTATGCATAATGCATACTGCTGACCGGCCGTCCGGCTGTATCATCCCAGCCCTCGGCGGGGAATGAGGGCTCGGATGATGGCGACGATTGCGGTTGCGGACAAAAGAAGCGCGGTCGCAAAGATCATCGGGAGCGTGAAGATGCCGGTTTTCGGCATGCTACGGCTGATGGATTGTTGAGGTGAAGCTGCGGGCGTCTCCTTAGGAGTTTCACTGGGTTCGGCTGGGGGAGTCGTTGGCTCCTTGGGTTGCCCCGGGTTCGTCGGCTCCTCGGGTTCCTCCGGTTGAACCGGTATCTTGACCGGCTTGGTAAACACATTCACCTTGGTGGCAATATGGTCCTCCGTTGCGGTACGCGACTGCATCTCTTCGAAGATGATGCGTGCGGCGGTGATGTCGACATCCTGACTCGCTCCGGCGAATGCGGTACCGCCTTGCACCGCTTGCGCAGCCAAGCTGATCTGCTTGTTAAGCGCCGCAAGCTGAACCTCATCGACATCAAGTCGGTAATCAGCCAGTGCATTTAATCTCGTACCGGTCTGTTCAAGCAAGCTGGAGACGGTGAACTCGGGCGTATCCGCGCTCGCGGTCAGCTCGAGTTGCGGAATATCGCTGATGATTCGCAATGCGGTGGTTTCGTACATGCCGTTCTCCGCCTGAGCCAGACCGGTGGCAAGTTGCAGATATGAGGTTAGGTTCGATACGTCGGAAAACGATCCATGCAGTATCTCCAACGTATCCAATCCTGCGGGAAACGTTCCGTGAAACATGCCGCCGCCGATTTGTACGTATCCGAGATAATCGGCAGCACTGACGCGTTCGACAATCGTGGGCGCACTGAACGTGCCGTGTTCCAGGTAGGCTTCCGCCGTGCCTTCGCTGTCTTCGCCGAATTGCATCAGTGTATGGCTGGACGTGAATGTACCGTTCTCGACGATCAGCGTGCCCCAGCACAGTATGGCCGACTCGGTGCCTCCGGCGACAGTGCCGGAGCCGGTTATGGTGAGCGTGGTATCGGCGGGAATGCTGATTGCGGGGCCGCCGCTTGCCGCAAGCGTATGTCCGTCGAGATTCAGGATTGCGGTATCGGCATCATCGGGAAGCGTGAAATCGATGCTTTCGGTGACGTCCGTAAGCAATGTGATGGTCGAGTCGCCGTCGCCGACATGTTGGATTGCCGCCTGCAGGCTGGCATATGTGTTGTCGCCGACCTGTGCCACGGCTGATGGAGGAGCGTCGGCCCATGCGGCAACCGTATGGCCAGGAAACAGCGCAAGGGTGCAATACAGCATCATGAACATGAAAAACATACGACTATTGATTGATCGTTGCATGATTATTCTTTCTGTATGGCGCACGAAAGTATGAATTCATGAATCAAATTCGTGCGTCGAATTGATGGTAATGTGCTCGCAAAAGCGAGAGAATGAAAAGGCAAGTACAGCGCTGTGCTTGAATTAAGTGTATCAAAAGATGGTTGACGGGGGTTAATTACGGGGGTCTATTCTTTTTGAGAGTGGAGTGACGATGGTCATTTAGATTAGGCTGAGAACTTCATTTCGTATCATTATTTGGTTATTTCTCTTATGAGAATACGTTTGAGTGGAATGAAATATTGCTTTTGATGGTTTGCGCGAAATATCACGTTGTTGAAAAAAGTACGGTAGGGTGGTGTGGGAATAGGCATTGTAAAATCGGGGGCATGACAGAAGAGACCTTTACCCCTAGGAACATCATCGTGACCGGTGGTTGCGGCTTCATCGGATCGAACTTCGTACATTACGTGGTCAATAATCATCCGGATGTGCATATCACCGTATTGGACAAGCTGACGTATGCAGGCAATCCTGAGAACATCGCCGGACTTCCGGAAGACCGCGTGGAGCTGGTCGTAGGAGATATCTGCGATGCGGATCTGCTGGATCACATCGTGCCGGGGCACGACGCAATCGTGCATTATGCGGCGGAATCGCACAACGACAACTCCATCGCCGATCCCGAGCCGTTCCTGCACACCAATGTGGAGGGCACGTTCCGTCTGCTCGAAGCAGTACGTAAGTATGGCATCCGCTACCATCACGTGAGTACCGACGAGGTGTACGGCGATCTGGCGCTGGATGATCCGGCGAAGTTCACCGAGTCCACCCCATACCATCCGAGTTCGCCGTATTCGTCGACGAAGGCGGCATCCGACCTGCTGGTGCGTGCATGGACTCGCACGTACGGACTGCGCACGACCATTTCGAACTGCTCGAACAACTATGGTCCATATCAGCATGTTGAGAAGTTCATTCCACGTCAGATTACGAACATTCTGGAAGGCATTCGCCCGAAGCTGTACGGCAAGGGTGAGAATGTGCGCGATTGGATCCACACCGAAGACCATTCCTCCGGCGTGTGGACGATTCTGACCAAGGGCCGTATTGACGAAACGTATCTGATCGGTGCTAACGGCGAAAAGAACAACATCACCGTGCTGCGCATGATTCTGAAGATGATGGGGCAGAGTGAGGATGCGTTCGATTGGGTGAAGGACCGCCCGGGCCACGACCGTCGTTATGAGATCGATTCGACGAAGCTGCAGACGGAGTTGGGTTGGACCCCGACCCACACGGATTTCGAATCGGGGCTCAAACAGACAATCGATTGGTACACCGAAAACCGCCAGTGGTGGGAGAAGACCAAGGCCGCGACCGAAGCGCGCTACAAGGCCCAAGGTCAGTGAGGAGAGGATACTCTCACGGAGGCACTGTCTTTATTGCGCATCTTCTGACGTCTGGGGAGCAATATAAGCGTTTCTCCTACGCTTGTGTCCGACACCGGCAGGCGGTGATCCCACTCCGAATTCGAGGGGACGTTCTAGAATAGGCTGTTGATTTATACACAGGAGATGGAGAGTTCAGTGGTTTCTGCAGAGAACGCTAACGCTCAGCAGGTTGTCGTACCGCAAGGAGTATCTGAAGAAGCGGATAATGGCATCACCCTTATGGATCTGCTGACAATCATTCGCAAGCATATCGTCACTGCGATCATTGCGTTCGTGGTGGTGGTCGCCGGCGTGAGTGCCTACACCTTCCTCGCACCGCCGAAGTACACGGCGACGGCCCAGACCATGGCCACATACAACGCCTCCCAGGAAGGCGCCGACATCAGCCAGCAGAGCACCGGCGGCAACTATATTTCCAATCAAATCACTTCGTATCCGACACTGACCACCACCGAAAAGGTACTCAAGCCCGTTATCAACGAGCTTGGTCTTGACGAAACCGTTACGGAACTGGCTGATCAACTGACTATCACCAACCCTACCAACACGGCGTTCGTGAATATCTCCGCAGAGGACGGTGATCCAAAGCAGGCCGCCGACATCGCCAACGCTGTGGCCGAATCCCTGCAGGACGTCATCCAGAACGATTTGTACTCCACCTCTGACAAGTCGCCGGTGAAGATATCCATCGTGCAGAAGGCCCAGACGCCGACCTCGAAGAGCTCGCCGAAGACTGCGCTGTATCTTGTCGTCGGTGTGGTTTTGGGCATTATCGTGGGTGTATTCACCGCACTGATTAAGGATTTGCTGAACACCAAGGTTCAAGAGACTTCTGACGTGCGTGGCGTGGTCGGTTCGTCCGCATTGGGCTCCGTGCCACAGGATGATTACCTTTCCGAGAAGCGTCCGGTCATTGTATCGCAGCCGAACGGTGCCATTGCCGAGGAATTCCGCCGTATCCACACGAATATCGAATTCCTGCAGACCGACAAAACCAGTGGCGTCGGGCAACTGATCGTCATCACCTCCACGTCGCCGTCCGAAGGCAAGACCACCACTGCCATCAACACTGCGGCCGCTCTGGCCGAAGATGGCGCGAAGGTGCTGCTCATCGACGCCGATTTACGTCACCCATCCGTGGCCCATCATCTTGGACTCGAAGGCACTGCCGGACTGGCGCACGTGCTTTCCGGCCAGATGACCCCGAAGGATGTGGTGCAGAACTATTGGAAGCAGAGCTTGCACATTCTGCCTGCAGGTAAACGCCCGGCCAATGCTGGTGTGTTGCTGGGTTCCGAAACCATGAAGCTTATGGTGGAGCAGGCACTCACTCAGTATGACTATGTGGTTATCGATACCGCCCCGCTGAGCGTATCCAACGATGGTGCCGTATTCGG
>OGYT01000922.1_pt1 | contig 21291 bp, 21 predicted proteins | sample 1576631 | NCBI WGS metagenome assembly OGYT01 (sample SAMEA3541588, study PRJEB24748) | human gut metagenome | biome: human gut; feature: human-associated habitat; material: faeces | place: China | collected 2012
GGCATCGTTAACTTAAGATACAAAAGCTGTCCGGAAATGGCGGGTCAAGATCAAGATAATCGCCCTGGTAGGTCTCACAGATGTTTTTGTACGAGTCACCTACATCAATACACCATACTTTAGCCCCGAGGCTTCTGTAGGCGGTGATAATGTAGTTTGTCAGGAATGACTTACCAGACCCTGATTCAGCTGCGATACAGGCGTTATAGTTAGTATCAGAATCAAACAAGTCCAGTGATTGGATCTGGCCAGAGCGGGATGTCAGCATTAAGGCGGGTTTGTCCGTACCTTGCCAGTCAGCATAGAGAGGCGAAAGTACCATCGCTTCACTGAGTGCCATTGTACGATATCGGCCAATGGACTTTTCTGCTGATGCTTCGTTAAACATTGGCAGAGCAGACAGGAAAATTGGCGCAACATAGTAGGTATCTGGGATCATCTTAAACTGATAGGTGTTCAGATAACTAGCTGCTTCCTGAGCAGCGCGTAACACACCATCTTTTGAGTTCGAGAAAATTGATACCGTAAATTTGGCTTTGCAAATTGGGTCGTTGTTATCAACTTTCTCGCTCAGAAGATCGAAGCCTTCACGCAAGTTAATCAATGATGGAACCCACTTAATTAATGGGCCACTGGTTTGCTGAACAACCCAGTTACGTTTCGATGTGAACTTAGTTTTTTCACTTTGCTGATCAAAGAAAATCAGGCTCATTGAAATGATGCAGGATGATTTAATGCCGGTGACACCGCTCATCATATCGCCGAGGAAGTATTGCGCTTGCCCGGGAAAGAATCTTTTCGGGAATTTTCGCGCACTCAATGTTTTCACAAACGTTGTCGGTGTAGGTGCTTCCCCTCGAAGCTCGGAATCTGTCGGGTCACCAAAACCGCAATAGTCTTTCTTAATGAAAAACATGCGGTCGTGGTCGACTAACTGTTCTGAAATGTATTTATCTTCTTGTGGCTGCACCGGCGTCCGGTCTCGCCAGGAGGCGCTTTCGCCCTGGTTGCAAATGGAGCTCAATACATCGATGTAACTTTCGCGTGTCAATGCACCGGGACACAAACCGGTGATGCTCAGCGTCGTTTCGAACACATTTCGCAGTTCGTTCACGTGATTGAATTCTTCTTCACGCATTTCATAGTTATATTTGATCGGAATTTTTACTGTAATGAGAAGCACACAATTTCGGACACGAGTGCCGGTTCGCTTCATTGGCGATTCGGTACTTTTTAGAAGGAATTTAGAGCGGTTATAAATTGCGTTACGCAGGATTGCGTCTCGACAATCCATACGCAATACATCCATCCGGTTAATTTTCTGTACGATGTTTGGGCTTGCAACCAGGTCAAACTGAACGATAGTTTTGGCGGGGAAATTGGAAGACAGCAACGTTTGAAGGTTAGTCATCTCCTTGCCGGTTGTCCCGCTTAAGGGACGACATACAAATCCGAAGCCAACATATTTGTTGTCGCACATAAACAAATGATTGGATTCGTCATACGCACGAACAGGACACAAGTCAGAAAAACGTTTCAGGTTCTTGAGTCGCTGAAAAATTAAAGATTCACTCATAATGCCTCCAGGATTCCCAAGAAAGTGTTACTTGTTCTCGATAAAGTTTTTGAGGCCTTGTTTTGGTGAGCCGAGTACGTAGGAGCCGTCATCACGTACAATGAAAGGGATCATGCTGACACCTAGTATCTGAGCCGTAACTTCACGTCGAGCCAGAGCCTGCATATCGCAGTTCTTTACCTGGTCGAATTTCTGAGCGGAATTGCCGCTAATAATTGCGCGGTCTGCGCGGTAGCGGTCGGATGCGCAATACAATTCAATATTTCGCTGCTGGCTTGCCGGGCCCAGAGCTCCGAGCGACAGAACGCTAACGGTGAATTCTTTCGGGTCTAGGTCAGCAAGTGCGGAAAGCGGGGCTGCACAGGCTTCACAACCTGGTGCGGTAAATATCATCACCTTTTTAGGCCCATCGCCCCATACGGCGGGGCGCAAGTCCGCAATATTCAGGTTCAGCTCTTTCATTGGGATGATGCTGGCGTTTTTGGTTATTTCACTCATGGTGGTCAGGGGTTTTTTAGCCCATGTATCATAGAGCGTTCCCTGGATAACAAAGCGGCCATTTGAAGAAAGTAAATTAACTTTCCCATCAATCTCTAATGCGATGATGCCGTTAGTCGGAACGACAAAACGTTTTACTTCCTGCGAATTCTGAGGAATGTTCTTGAACGCTTTTTCATTGAAAATCGTATCGATATTCCCGGTGTTCGTTTTTACTGTATCGGCGAATACAGAAGTTGATGCAGAAAGTGCCACCAAAAGTGCCGCAGTCGCGACATGTTTGATAAAGTTCATAGTAACCGCTCCAAATGAGAGAGGTTTCATTTTCACATATTGATTTATTTTGCCGCAGGAAAAAGGACTGCAAACTGTCCCCAAAAAAAGAGATGTAGTGAAATGTTAATATTGATTTTGATTACTCAATTAATCCAAATAAAAAAGCCACTAAAAAGTGGCTTTTTTTATTCATGCTTTATTATTACTGGAAGCCAACCGCAAATCCTGCACCAGCTCCAACACCACCGGCTGTATCTGCCGACATGCTAAAGCGGACGTTTACTTTTTCGTTGATAGCGTAATTTGCACCGCCCGAAATTGCTCCCTGGTCTCGGTACGCGCCCATTGCCATACCAAAGCCAGAAACGTTATTGAGGAAGGGAATAGACGCGATAGCAATAGCGCTCGCTGAGCCTGCTTTTGCTCTTTTATCATTACGGTCAACCGTCTTTTTAAGGTCAGAGAACTTCTGGTTTGTGTAGCTATTGGCTGAAGCCAGAGTCTGGCGGTCACCGTCAATCCGCGACTGGCGCTCAGTATCGACAAGGATATCAGTTCTGGAGTTGATGACAGCTTCACGGGCATCTGTATGACTGTTTGCACTTAGCAGTGTTTGAGCATCCCCAGTAACCCGGGATGCGCTTTCTGTTGCAATAAGACTATCAGTTCGGGCGTTAATCGACACTTCGCGCTCGTCGGTATAAGTATTAGCATCCGTTGCAGCCTGGTTATTGTCGTTACTGCTACCAGCCCCTGTACCGCTTCCTGTCCCGTTGCCGTCCGTACCGTTATTGTCATTTCCTCCGGTAATAGGTGGCGTTGTGTTAGAACCAGATCCAATGGATGAGAGGTACGAACTGATAGCACTATCGGTGTATGCCTGAAGCGAACTAACCGAATTCATGAGCTGGCCATAGTTCACAGCATCATACCGGCTGGAACCATCTGCTACATTAGTCAGCGTTCTTTGTACCGTTGATGATCCAAACGATACTGTATCTGCGCTATTGGAGATCGAACCGTAACCAATGGCAATACCACCATTGGAAGCCGATGCGTAATTACCAATAACGATTGCGTTATCATCGGAAACAGTATTGTAGTTACCCAGTACGATTGATTCATCTGAATCAGTAATGGTATTAATCGTCCCGATTGTGATGTTGCCGAATTTAAAAGGCACGGAGGGGTCACCAAATGGAGACGCTGTAATATTGTTAAGTGAACCTATTGTCAAAGCATAGGAACCACCACTCAATGTGTTGAATGTGCCGATTATTGAACCTGCATAATTAGTAACAGTGTTTCTTGAACCGAGAATTGCGCCCATACCTACAGTATCCAGATCGTTATAACTACCCATGACCTGTATTGCACTTCCTTTTATCTTGTTGCTATACCCCATTATATCAACGTTAATGCCATAAACGTCATTAGCACTGCCGAAAATATTTAATCCTTGTAAATATGTACCAGTATTGTAATTACCATATACGTTAAAACTGTTTGCATAACTAGACCAACTCAAGCTTGGATCATATGTGTAGTCAAGTTTATTATTATTACCAGTTATAACGTAGTTTGATAGACCAGTTATAATGTTATAACTACCATTAACGCTTGACGGCCCATCAGGTACTTCGCATTTGTCAGAATGTGTACATTGAGATAGTCCAGTAACACTATTCTCATCACCAATTACAGTAACTTTGTCAATTTGGTGTTCATCAATTGTGTTATCTGCATAGGCAGCGGCACAATGAAGTGCCAGAACAATAGCAATATATAATGACTTTTGTTTCATGTGCTTTACCTTTATCAGTGATGGGTATTAAAAAGACGACCAAGGAATACAGCACATAAAAAAAAGTAGTACCGGTTATACCGGTACTACCGGTCAATTATTTAATGTAACTCCCTTTCTGAGGTGGTTGCGATGTCTCACCCTGGGATTGCGCTGGTACAGCGGCAACCGGTGCAGACATCGGTCTGATAACAGCAGTTGACGTGGCACTATTTCTTGCACCTACCTCCCAACGACGCGGCTCAATCTCGGTATAGACGTAGCCAGGGACGTTAAGGTCACCATCTGCGGTCTCATAGGGGTCAACCAGCACCCGCATGACGATAGATTGTGTTCGGATGGGTTGAGGATCAGCAGCGGTAGCAGGCACAGGGACGTATCGACCACCATCGGCAGTATTCCGTCCACCGTTCTCAGCTGTAGTGCGAAGCCGCTTAACCTCCACAGGCTTTCCCGAAAGTTGGTTTTCAGATGCGGTGTCAATCTGCTCCTGATAATCATCTCCATCGGTCAGGGCATACACATCTCGGACATTCATACATGTGACCGAATTGGGCATTCCCTTGCATCCATATTCATCGTTCTGGCCCAGTAGTGAGCAACCCGACATCGCAAAACCGGCACTAACTAAAAACAATGCCGATACAATTTTCTTCGTCATCATTTCTTGCCCCCAACGGTTTGAGTTTTTGAAGTAACACGTGTGAATTTCAGCATGACCCCTTTTTGCACAATAAAATCAACACTACGGCCTGGATCAATTTCAATTACAGGGAAAAGGTCACCGGCCATTTGCATATAGAAATCGGCAAGGCGATTCAATGCGCCACCTACGCCAGAAACAGCTGCGCCCTGGAGTGCGTCAGAGCTCATAACCTGCTGGTATGGAGTGGAATCGCTGCTATCTCCATCGCGTTTAATACTGATTGTAGGAATGCTCTGGACATTAAAGAGCTGAGACGCTGCCTGTAGGAAGCCTGCGGTCAGGGCTCGCGCCAGGTATTGCCCTTGTTTGGTAACCAATCGACCACGAACGCCTGATTTACCATCTTCACCAACAGCGTATGCTACGAGTGGGGCTTCAAAAACCGCACCGTCATCCCGAATGCACGTAATGACTTCCGACCTGAAATAAGCTCTTTCGGAAGACAAATCACCGAACCCAGCTGCAAGCATTCCGCATTCGCGTATATCTGCCCGGAAACGGTTTGGAAGAATTGCATCCTTTTTCACCCTGGCCAGTGCCGGGTAAGGGTCTTTTCGTGCATCACGAGATGTTGGAGCATCCATCCCCGCAATCAAAACAGTACTTATGATCGACGTTGCAGGAAGGTAGGTCTGGTTCTCGGGGTTATCATCTTCGTCAGCAACGGGGGCGGCTTCAATATCTTCCTGTACAGTGATAATTTCAGGAGTTATCTGGCTTGGAACTGCTTTGCCATCCTTCCCTTTCTGCTGTCGCTGGTTTGCTGCGGGTTCCGGTACGACTGGGGGAGCCGCATCTTCGTATACGCGCTGTAATGTTTTCCCGTTATTGAAACTTCCTGAGTTTCTGGGCGTAACGGAAGGGGCTGATATCTCTTCAGGTTTATATAGAGTTGGGACGTTACGTTGGCCGTTTCCAGCCAGTGGTGTCGCTCCGCGTGGCTGTTGTGAGTAAGGCACAGGGTTAGAGACGGTATCAACGCGTTTCTTAATAGCGGCAACCTCAGCGCCTGATTTTTTCTGGCCGTTCTCCAGATTGCTAAGTCGCTGAGCTGTCTGGTCAGCACCATATTTTTCGGTTAACGCTTTAATCAGTTGGCCTTGATCTTTAATTGTCTTGTCGAGTGCGCGAATTCGCGCCGCAATAGCATTCTGGCTAACCCCATTGGTATCACCGTCGGTAAGGACGCTGGCAATCACTTTTTCTTGTGGCGCACGGCTTCGGGGGCCAGCTGAGTCAGGGATAACCAAGAGCAAAAAAAGTATGGCGAAAGTCGTTACGCCAGCCCATATAACCCATTTTTTATGCTTTGCTGAAATTGAGGCCCATTTCTCTTTTAAAGGGATAAGCATGATTTTACTCCGCGAGTTTAGGGCGCATGGAATCGTTAGCTTGTTCGTTTGGCTGGATGTTGCGGATAACGAAGTAAGCTTCAGTTCGCTGGCCAGGCTGGAGAGTGTTACGACTCCATAATGCTCTTGCTGCAAGCTGAGGGTGGGTGCAGAGTGATTCATCAACCATTACCGTTGATGAACCAGTGTTTTGTGCAACCCCGATGATGACACTGAATTGACTACCCTGAAGATACTGGCCATTACCGAAGGAGTAACGAATCTGATCCTGGTCAGTGCCCGTGCGGAAATTACAGTTTGGGATCCCAACCCCTGAAGATAGATTGCCCAGCGAGTAGCCAGGGGGGATGTCGCCAAGCGCGATAGTTCGCATTATGTTTCGAATGGTCTCGATGTAGTTATCTTTCTGTTCCCATCGTTTGGCTTTAACTTCACTTCCACCAAAGCTGTTATATCCAGCAGGAATGACCCCAGATGCACCGGTGGAATTCAGCTTGCGCGAAAGCATAAGGGAGGCCTGAACAGGCGCAATTTTCTGGGGCACTAACGATACGGAAATCGCAACGCTTTCGTCACCTTTCTCGCTGATATAAAGACTTGCCGGGTTACTGTCAGCAGTTGACACGTAGAGGGCATTATCTTTGACGGTTACGGTCACACCCTCCTGTTTTACCTTCTGAACAACAGGATGTTCGAATGGCGTAACGAGTCGGTTGATCTGGTTAATAGAGATCGGCACGAGGGTATTAACGCCCGGTGTAACGATGTACTCCAACCGAGATGGGATGACCTCTTTAGTCAGTGGAACCGGGCTGGCAATGGCGGCTGGAACTGGTTGAATATTACGGCCATCAATAGCCGGTTCATCACCACCCGCGTTTGTGCCATTTGCTGGTGGCGTGTAGTTGTCAGGGTAAGGGCGTGTTGCCGTACTGAGCATTGCCTGGGTCGTGGACGCTGGTCGAGAGGCGAGCTTCGCAGTAACTTTTGGTTGTGCCTGAGCATCAGGCTGTTCAAACACCATCCCTTGATCAACCGACATTTCCCCCGCAGTTACATGGGCAGCAAATGTGGATGACACGAAAAGCATCAGGATAATTGTGCGTTTACTATTCAACATTTAGCCCCCCGATAAGTGGCAACGCTACGTTCATTTTTAAATTGGCTATTACCAATCAGAAAAATCATTTCGGCACATCCGTTTTGTTTACTGATTGCTGGTTTATAAAAAACTCCGGTTACAGATTTATATCCCCGGTAATACAACTGACGAAATTTTGTTAGGATGTTCTTGCAGCCGAAGATTTCTGGCTTTGACCTTTGTGTTTGTCTTGTTCACTTGGCAGCAGCGGTTTACCACTCTTTATCTCAATGAAGGTAATAATGGGCCGGTAGCCTTTTACGTTAACAGTAATCTCGTAATAGACCGGTGTGGTCGATGGTTTGCCGGTGATACCTTCGAGAGTCTGGTTACCGGTGACATAAAAAGTACCAACTGCTAACGGGTCGGTGATAACCCCGACCGGATTGAAAGAAAGTGAGATGCGGTCGCGTTTAATTTGGTCAATCTGGTCGTCCATTGCTTTCATGACTTTGGTGTAAATTGATGCGTCAAGAAAGGGGCCGATAGAGTTTTTGAGTAGATCTAAAGTAGTAGGGTTAGCATTACCGAAACTGTCAGCAATATATAACGCCCAGGCCTTCATGTAAGAGCTGCTGGCTGCTTTCTCATCCAGCCATGCTGTTTCTGTAAGGTTTGGCGGAATAATGGTGATGGGTTGTGTTTTGGCCAGCAGGGCGTAACCAAGTACAAGGTTCGCCAAAATCATCGAGGCAGCGATTAACTTGAAACTCTTGTTTTCTAACTGAAGTCCAACTAATCCTTTTTTGAAATTATGGATATTCATACAATAAACTCCCGGTCGAAGGATTCAGGTACAAAAGTGCCACCACCGAATGTGACTCCGAATTTCCAGTAACATAGGTGCATAAAATATTTCTCAGAGGCTCGCGACAGAAAACCACCGTATACACGTGAAACAACTACACCCAGAATTATCATCGGTAATAATCGTCCAGTGATAATTCCAACCGCGAGTGCTACGAAAAATGGCATAGCTTCATCGACAGACCAGAAAAATAACTTTGGTGGTTCGTCAATCGAGTGAGAAATATAAACTGGTTCCATGATGACCTCTCATATGAATTTTTTCAGATTAATTGACGACAAAATGCGGCTATTTCTGACCAGAGCCAGCAAGCTGAGCCATCATCTGCATAAGACCAGCGCCATCAACTGCGCCCTGAACAATGGCCGATTTATCTCCATATACAACAATGTTTGTAGGGGTCTTTTGGATACCAAGCTGACCGGCTTCATGAACGTCGTCGGCTATCTTGCTCGACGGCCTGGCAGCATTGATACATTCAAGTAAGCGGTTCGCATCTAAACCAGCTTCGCGGGCGATTTGGTCAAGAGGTGCGCTAAGACCGTGGCCGTCAGATTGGCTGTAGCGGAACAATGCTTTTGATAACTGGAAGAAAGATGGATTTCCACCTTGCTCAACAGCGCACTCCGCAGCTAAAGCCTCAGTTCGGGAAGCCTGCCCGTGAACAGGAACATGTTTGAAGACCATCGCAATATTCCCTTGCGATGAATCCACGAGATCCATAACGATAGGGAAATGTTGTTTGCAGTAGGGACATTCAAAGTCGGAATACTCAATGATATAGAACTGAGCATCCGGGTTTCCGTAAATACGTTCATTGTCTGTTGAGGGTGCATAGGCGGTATCGGGTTTATTGCCAGTCCGGTAACCAACATTAGCTTGTTTCTGGGATTCAGGCTTAAGTCCTGCCGCATTCATGTATTTTGCAAATGCATCCAGTAGCTCGCTTTTGTTGTTGACTACGGGTTGGTGGGTCTCTGCAACAATCGCCAGATCATTCAGGAGTTGTGACTGTTGGTTAATTTGGTAGGTAAAGTACGCCGCAGTGGTTGCCATAATAATGAGCGGAAGACCAAATATAAGAGAGTTAAAAATGTTCTTTTTCATTTGTAGCCTCTTGATTGCTGCAATTGTTCCGGCGTATAGATTTCGTTTGGCTTTTTGACTTCGACCTGAGACGCCTCAGCTGCTTTCTGCTTTTTAAGATATGGCAGTATGATTTCAGCCATGTCTTTGTTCAGGACATCCCGTGACTGGGGGTAGGTAGCAACCGTTATCTTCTGATTGAGGATACGGATTTTTTCTGGGACATCAGAAATTAGTAAATAGCTAATCATCCCTACGGTAAACGTCAGGCAGAGCAGGGCAGAAAGAATAAATGGTTTTGAATTAGTCATGCGTCACCTCGCACAGCTAATTTAACAAACAAGAAATATTGAGGATAAAGAAAAGCACCGCAAATTGAGGTGCTTTTCTGAAGGTTAAATGCGTTTTGGTAGGTTTGAAATAAGTAGAGATGAACCAATCGGAATCATCACAATCATTATGAGTGCTCCGATCATTGGAGGCACAGGTAACGGTATAAAAAGCGATAAAAGAACGCTATAAACACCCCAGCCAATCAATACCATGCTACGACGGTTAAGAAACGGGCTGGCATATCCAAAGTTATATCTTTTTGCCATCCACCGCATTATGCCTGCGAACAAAGATGGCATGATAACAACGGTCATGTACGGCAACCAGTACATGTCCAGTGTTAAACGATACATAATCATGTAAAGCCAATAATTCAGGTTTTCGGCAATATTCTGGAAAAGGCCAATAAAGTACTTCAGAGGCCCGCCGTGGTTAGCCATGTCGCTTGGGGGAAGCTGGTAAAAATCCTTTAGAGCTTTGTCAATCCCCGTATTTACAAATGATTCCGTATAATTGTCCCGCGCCTTTTGCAAAACCATAATGAAATCCTTTTCGCCGATCATCTTGTGGCCCCAGGCTATTTCCTTAAGTGCATTAGACTTGAAATACTCAACAGGGAAGAAGACAGAGATAAAGAGCAGTATCGCCGAGCTCCAGATGATCAGCGTCTTTATAGTCTTTGGCCACTTCTCTTCATTCAGCTTGTCAGACATTCGACCTCCCCAATCCTGGCCTTCCTCCCTGCCTGGATCATTAGTTCGTGAGTAAGCTTCCTCGGTAGGTTTATCCGTGAAGTAATTTCGTGCAGATTTAAAGCAAATTGAAGTTCACGGCTGACGAATAAGCCGAGCTCAATGATATAGATAGCAAGACGTTCCCAGTCATTTAGCTCCTCATCGATGTCCTGATGATAAGCCTTGATGGCTGAGCTCACGGCTGCACCAACACGCTCTTCATGCGCTAGCGTTTTCAACAGAGCCAACATTCGCGCAGTGATGCCATCAACACATGGCCAGATCATGGTTAGCCCGTCATATGAGGCGAGATCATCTTTACGCTTTAATAGATTTTTGGTTTTAATCATAAAGACCCCTATGCGCTAATACGTGATGTTTCACCACGAACTTTCTGTTTTCGTTCGTAGATAGAAAGGAACTTTTTAGCCAATTTCCTGATACTAATTAGCTCTGAATCGTTCTTTGGCATTAAAATGATAGGTACTTTACCTTTAACAATTTTGTTTGCTTGATTAATAGCCATAAATTCTAGGTTTGGTAGCCAACCTAGCAATTGGGACTGGAATAGCTCGCCTTCTTCCTCCATCAAACGCTCCCCGACACTACCGGTAATCTGCTCAGGATCAGCGCCCGCGCTAGAACCATGACCACGCATAATGTATTTAAATTTAGTCGGGGGGACGCGCTTCATAATTGCTTCTTGGGCATCAGGGTCTGGTGTACGCAGCGCCGTAAAGTGGTTGGTATTGGTAACAACCTGCTTCATTTTGGCTTCTGAACCGAGGCGGGCTTCGAAGTCAGATGTTGATTGCGATGAAATAAATAACCGGAAACCAGCACCACGGGTTTTATTCAACATTTTAATGACCTGGTCGTTGATTACCTCTGCTGCTTCATCTATCAGTACCATAACTGAAGCCAAGTCCTGGCCACCAGGTTTCAAAAAGTTGTATACCGTAGAACTGACCGATGTGATATCGGAAAGGAAAATCGAACCCACAGCTGAACCCGTTTCTGCATCTGCAAGTGAATTCAACCCTAAATACAACATACCCCCGGTAGTGATGATATCCTGAATGTTAGAAATTGGACGCATGTCATTCAGTTCGTCTTCATCATTACTGTCAGGGGATAATAGTTCTGACATAAAGCCCTGGGTTAACTGGCTGAGTATAGGCATTACGTTCAAAATCATTTTCTGGAAGTGTTCGCGCTGATGGCCGAACATATCAATCCCCGCCTCAATAGAAGTATCACCTTTCCCTTTATTACCCTTAATATCATTACGATAAATATCAGCACAAATCTCAGCAATTTCTTTCGGGCCTTTAATTTTAGATGAGTATCGTTCAATCTTCGCCTGCAAGATGATGTCAAAATCCGATTCACCTAATGTCTTGTGCCCGAACTTAGTGATTGCCAGAATCAATAGCGATGCTAACGAAGAGATATCAGCGCTTAGTTGTGATTTGATATTACGGAGTGTTGGTTTGATTTCACAAATCTTCATCAACTCAACAACAGTAGTCAATGACATAATACCAAACGATACAAACGGGTCACTCGTACTGTCTGCTCGTTGAATAACCGATGTGATCCTGTTGGCAACTTCACCGGCCTGCGTGTAGTTAGTAATAGGAGAAATTCGAGCTGACTTCTCAGGATGAGCTAAAGAAACATAATTATATTTTGACGACCGATCTACCAATTCGAGACAAAACTTCATCCATTCTGCGAGCTCTTCGTCATTTTTTGGATCTATGAGAATAAGCGGTTGTTTTTTTAGTGCAGCTTGAAGAATAAGCAGTTTGAAATATGTTGTTTTACCTGAACCGGTTGTACCAGTTACCAGAGTATGCAATGTTAAAAGCTCTTCCGAAATACCGACCCATTCGGTTTTCTTACCAAGCGCATGTATCCAACCGAGACCCATGAAATTTTTTGGCGGCTTAGCTATAAATTTCTTGATATCACGTTTTATCAGCTCTGAAGCCAGTTGCCCTTCATTTTGCCCCCACTCAAAGCCCTTGCCGATTAGATAACTTTCAGGCTCACGAATCATCTGTTTTATAAATGATTTCATGTCCATGACGAGCGGTTTAGGTTTGCGTTTGAGTCGACGCTTATGAGTGTATATATCCCATGCCGCAGGGAGACTACGTATGCCATACGCGGCTTGTACGGCAACAGAAAGATAGCAGGGCAGTGATGGCATATTAAAAAGTGTATTAACCCCGATAGTGGCGGCTATGCCAGCTGTCCAGCCAAGAAGCTCAAGACCTTCAAAATTGGTGCGCCAACGTAAGTTATATTTCCACTCACTCATCTTTATCCACCATTTGATTATGCATTCTTTCACTATTAGGAAGAATGTAGTCAACACCGGTCTTTGAATAGAAATCAAAGTGCATAAGCATAATTTTTTGCAATTGAGTAATATCAATGCCGAGTTCATCTGCAATACGTCGCTTTAAGGCAACGCTTATGGCAATAACAGGCTCTCCAGAATAGGTTCGCTTCAACATACCTTTTGAAATCATCTCATTACATAAATCTGTAATGTCGTAATCTTTATCTGAAACATCAGTTAAAGCAGAGTAAAGCAGATGGTTAAACTTCCCGTCCATCAGCAAGTCGATATCATTATTAAGTTCTTTTCTGAGATAAAAGCACTTCTGAGTACGGTGAAAATAATACTGGGCTGGAGCTTCCATAAACCTTTGCCATAACCAGTTCGAGTCCTGAAGTAGCGAAAAATTACGTTCGTCAAAATCTTTATCAACAGTAATGATTAAGTGGCCTGATTCAATAAATAGGTCGTTTGCGTGGTCGGCAACATATTTAACGAGAAATTCTTTTGCAGCTTCAAGACCAGATACGTATAGCTGGCTGAATTTATCGTAAAATTTAACATTAGCCGGTACGTTGTCTGATGTATCCGCATGAGCCGAGTAACCATAATCGTTATCAGCTTTCACGTCATCCTGCCACATGGAATCATAATCTTGGTATATTGAATAATCATCTATTACCTCACCAGACTGTATGCCGGTGTCGGCAGCATCCTGGTGCAGCTGAATTTCCTTTATTGCCTGCCGGGTAGGTGAGCGCGTGGGCTGATCGATTTCATCGCCTGAAGTTGGTTCGTTGCTATTATACGTGTTGATGATTGAATGAAACTCAAGAGTTTCGTTCAGAGTTTTATGGTTTGGTTCTTTTGTAAATGAACCGGGTGCAGAGAACTCAATTTCTGTTTGTGCTGATGCCAGGGTTTCTTTGAGCGAAAGTCGGCGTTTGGGTTCATTACTCTCCGGTACTGGCTTTGGTTCATTAGCTTTGAGCTCATTTGGCTCACCGCTGACCACCGGCTCAGTTGTTGGTGAATTAGCGCCATCCTGACAGTCATTTGGATTTTTGGGACTGGTATGTCTTTCCTTAACACGATTGTAGTCTTCATCAGAAAGCAAATTGAGCTTATGCAACAGTTCGTGGGCGTTTTCCGGCGTAACCTGTCGGTTTCCAAAAATACTCGCCAGTGGCGATTCCTGTTCTTCATCAATGATTGTCCCACCCTGTAAAACTGAGGGATCGACTTCCTTCGGTATCCCGGCTGACGGAACAGGTTTCTGTCCAATGTAGGGTTCGCTTTCGACAAGTTTCGGCTGGTTTGGCCTCCCGGTCAGGTATTCCACCCATTTCCCTTCGATACGGATGCGGCTGCTGCATGGTAGAGGGTCAACAGTATCGACAAATAGTACTTCTGGAGATATCAGAAGGATGCAGCTCAGCGCCACTTTAGGGTCTTTGCTTTCTCTTGAGCTTTTATCATTCAAAATATGAGGGGCAATACGCCAGTATGCCGTGTCATCGTCCTGGTGAACGTTTGGTCGACAGAGATGATAACTCAGCATCAGGTCAGCCAGACTGTTCTGGGTTTGTGGAATAACAGAGCCGGAGTTCCTGACAGTCTCAATAATATCCTTGACCGCAACACCCCAGACGATGAATACGCCATAGGTAGTCACCCATACAGGGCTTCCTGGCTTGTTCGGGATCCAATCACCTTTTTTCAATCTATGGCGCATGGCATCAACAACCCGCTGAACCGCAGGTACGCCTGACTGGCTTGCACGAATCGCATCACCGGCGTATTGCCGCATATCATAGTTAACGGATGCTGAATCTGCGGCCTTAATGGTAGTGAGAATTTTGTTTTTGACGTCCTGACCACTAAGCTTTTCTGCATTGAGCTGCGCACTGGCATTCAGTGCCCGGGTCAGTTCATTGAAAATATCATTCCCGCCGTTGAGCAAGTAAACATGCATTTCTTTTGGCATGATCATCAACAGCATATTGCTCGTGCTGGAGGTGTGCTGACGGTGACGGCCTGGTTTCCATACAAGATAGTATCTTTTTACGTTGTTCTCTTTTGCCCAGATATGGATTGGTTCATGGCCTGGTGGCCAGTGAATTTTCCCGTCTTCGTTCCATACTTCAAAATCGGTAAATGGTTTCCCGAGGTCATGAAGTAGCCCACCAGCTGCAACTGCAAGTCGCCATGCTAATGCCCGATTTGATTTATGTACGGGAACCGCCATTGAATCGAACTCAATGTTTTTAGAACGCCGGATACACTGGAAACACACTTCTAATGAATGACGTAACAAACCGGTTGCAGCACGGTGGTGATGGTTTTCAGATGCAGGGAAGAGATGAACAAAGTTAGCGAAATTTACCAGCATTGGAAGAATAAGCTGATTGAACTCAGAGTCCCTTATATCCAGCTCTCGTTTAATCGCCATCACAAGCGGTTTCTGGTAATGACGTAATACGTACTCACCCGGTACTTGAGCCGGGAATCCGATTTCGCTTGCCGGATAGCGCATATTATCTCGTGAAGAAATGAGTTTTCCGATTTCTTCATCTACTGACGTATCGATTTCGTCACCGAATAGATCAGTGGTAGCCTTTTTGTTATCAGGCGAAAAGATATTCAGAACATTTTTAATGAGTCTCAGCATTAAAATATTTCTCCGGTTAAGTACCTTGTAAGTTAACTGATTGAGAGAAAATTCGTGCTGAAAAATGACGACGTTTTGTCTTCATAAAACATAACGTCAAGGGCAGGAAATTAAGATAATGACGTTGCTATCCAATTGGAGACTAAGCGATGAAATTGGCTAATAAAATTGTTTATCCCCTGCTGGTGGTTATTACCGGCGTAATCACCAGCGGTTGCAGTGGGTCAGGTAAACCTCAACGTACTTACCTCGACGAAACGCGCAATCTTCCGGCCAGGGCCGAGTACCCTTACCAGTATCAGTACTCAGAATCCTGGCGTAGTACTGAACGCGGTGGCGCGGCGATACGTTACCCAGGGTATGAGCACACGCTCGTGAGTCCGTATGCAATCAATGACCCATCAGGGAAGCGATATGTGGCTCATGACAATTACACCCAGGTCTTGCTCACTTCAGTGGCTAATACAAAGTATGCCAATGGGCCGCGTGGCACGTTCACCCAGACCCCAGCATTTTGCGGGGAAAATACCTTTCTCCTTCCTAATAACACACAGAACGCCAGCAGGGCCGAATACCTCCGCATCAAAGATAAATACTGCTCAACACCTGGTTATCGGTTAAGTGCCCACGAATTAAGTGTGCTTTCCAGTGGAGAACCGGAAGAGCTGCGGAAATATCGAATTCAGATGCAGATCGATAACCAACAACCTAAGTCCTAATCCATCTAAAACGCGAGGGTACAATGGATAAGCAGAGAAACGAAAAGTGCAGTTCTGGAAATAAATCGGTTTTTGCCTGGGCCGGGGGAATCGTTGTTGTAATCGGAATGATCTGGTTGATGGTAATTAGTTTTATCACGTACAAGACCCAGGTGATGACCAATCAACTGCTGGATAAAATGAGCACATCGCTGGCCACGAATCCCGTGGCTCAATCGGGAGCAAAGGGAAATCTTCAGGATGAAGTAAAAGATGCTCTCAAGTCTATCGCCGACCAAAAGCTCGCTGAAGAACGAAAGGCACTCTATAAAGGCTGGGACAAAGCAAATAAAAATACTGATGGCCGTTATATCTATGGCGAGCCGGGCGCTCGGTTTTCGCTGATCAACTATGAAGATCTGGAGTGTCCATTCTGTAAGCGCTTCAAAGAAACACCGAAGTATATCGTTGATACCGCGACAGCCGGGGCCGTAAACTGGGAGTGGCGTCACTACCCAATGTCATTCCATGAGCCGGTTGCATCGAAGGCCGCAGCTGTTGCTGAGTGTATTGCGGAGCAGAAAGGGCCGAGTGCTTTCTGGGCCGTTACTGATTACTGGTTTAACCATACTGAAACGAACGGTAAAGGTTTTAAGGATGCGGACAGTATCCCAGCACTGTTTGAGGTAGACCAGGCGAAGTATGATACCTGTATGGGCAGTACTGAAGTGATTAAGCGCATTAAGCAGGATATGGAGGCCGGTTCAGCTGCCGGTGTTGATGGTACACCAACAACGATTGTGCGAGATAATGTCACCGGTAAAGAAGTGTCTGTTGTAGGCGCACAACCCTTCTCAAAATTCGTAGAAGTGATCCAGGCTATGGTTACCGATTCTCAGAAAGACACATCGGGCGAAACCTCACCGTCCCAACCAGAAAAATAGAAATAAATAAGAGCCCTGAATTAAACCAGGGCTCTTTTTTCAAATTATCACCACTGAAACATTTCGTTCAATACGACTTCGGTATTCCTCTAATAGCTCCATTAACGAAGTATTGATGTTTACTGATTTCTTCGTTCTGGTGATGGTTACGTACAGCAGATTTAACTCATCAATTATTACTTCCCGGGGCTTCTTCATCACAACTGCTTCTATAATGGATGGAAAGTCGTCATTGATAATGACATGGTCAAATTCCTTTCCCTTCGATGTGTGGGCCGTGGTAACGAGTAGGTCAGCTTCCTTTTCTGATTTGGCTTCATTCATCCTCATGGTCTCAACCATTCCGGGGATATCGTCATACACTTCCATTAGCTTAATCGCCCGCACCATGTCCACGTCCTTAGTGGTTTCTGCGATCTCATAAAAATTTGCCCAGTTACCGTATTCCGTAGCGATACGGTTATTTTTAATAGCGGCAATGTTGCCTGTTTTCAGCGCGTGTAAATCAAGGAGCTCATCGAGACGGTATTTGGATATACCTCCGTTCCACATCACCCGCTTACCCCACATAATCGCCTCGTAGGCAGATTGTATGACTCCCATGTAGGTACGGCTGATGATGGCGTAAAACTTTTGATCCAGTATCGCTGATGGTTCAACGATAGCATCAAGACTACCCAGGCCTACCAGGGGGAAAGTTTCTCCCTTCATCGACAGCACAACGTTGGCCAGGGCAGCAACAAGAGGCCCAAACCGGAAGGATTTAGTCAGGCGCATAACCTGAGCCCCGTGGCCCTCAACTACCTCAAGAGCGTTTTCTGCGCCGCGCCACCGGTTAATCACCTGGTGCTGGTCGCCGACAAAGACTTTGCAGCAGTTGTTTCTCAGAACGATATCGATCGTTACCGGATTTGCATCCTGCGATTCGTCGAAGAGAATAACATTGTAGAACTGGTCAAGGGCTGGGTTCGATAACTGGAACAACTTGAGGATGGTATTCGGTGAGCAATAGGCATCGTTGAGCGGGTCAGATTGCATTTGCCATGTACGTTTTGCTGCACGTAGCGCTTGATCCAGCTTGCTTTGAGATATTTTATCGGCCTTACTTAAATCTTTAAGTACGTGTTCGGCGGTAATATCGTGTTCATCTGAATTCATAAAATGGGTAAGCCCGTTTATTGCAAGCTTAACCACTCTCCAGTCCTCTTCATCCATCATAGTACGGTATTCGCTCACGGATATAAATTGTCTGTATTTATGAGCAAAGTGCTTGTAGCGAGCTGCGGCTAAACCATGAGATGTTTTACACTCGACGTTTTTGGGAAATTTCTTTTTTGCATCGTCCTTAATCGCTTTATTAAAGACGATATAGAGTATTTTGAGTGAAGGGTTTGCGTCTGCGAATTCTTTTAGTGTAAAGGTCTTACCAGATCCCGCGTATGCCTGTACTGAAACAATACTGCCAGGCGTGGGTTTGAAGCCTATGATCACGTTCTGTTCATCAGTTACCGGCATCAGAATTACCTTTATGTTAGATTTCGTTTAATAGTACCTTTTAGCTCGCAGCGGATGATTTAAAAATGGGGTCGAATTGTACCCATTTCTTTGATTACAAATTTATCTGTTTATGGGTAATACAATAATATAGAGCCATCAAACTATTAATGCGGCCCCTCAACAGGAGGTAACTTATGTTTTATTTATCATCCTTTGTCTGGATGTCAATCTGGAGCCTGATTTCGATTTATGTTTATCGCAAAGATAAAAAAGCTGCGACTGCTGGTGAGTACCGCGTGGATGAATTGACGCTGGATGCGCTCATTGTGCTCGGAGGTTGGCCCGGTTGTTTCATCGCTCAACGGATGTTTAAACACAAAACGCGCAGTGCTTACCAACGTCGGTTCCGGGTCATTGTAGCGGTCTGGATAGTTCTTTACATTGGATTATGGAATTTTCTATGGGCGGGAAATAAAATATAAAGATGTAAAAAAACCGGCCTGAGCCGGTTTTTTTTACATCCATGTCGACTACATGAATGTCGGTAACGTGGTTTGCACCGCATGGGATGCGGCCATCATGCCATTGATAATGTCCGGGGAGTAGTACAGGGAGATCGCACCACCAACAGCAACCGCCAGTGACATCAGACTCTGACGTACAACGGCAGCTGCGAGACCCACCAGAACGATAAGACCGATCAGTACCTTACCCAGAGAACCCTGCATGTAATCAGAGATTTTGATCCATACATCGTCAAAACCTTCCTGGGTCGAACCAGATGCGTGAGCGGTAACAATGGCCAGAATCAGAATGCCGGTGATCACCAGCGGGGTTTTAAACTTCTCGAATTTGATAGCGTTCATTTAAACATCCTTAATAACGAGTTTTAATAATTTCGATCTTTGGATGTTCTCCAGCTATTTAACGGGTTTGAGCTGAGAACCGTTTTAATATAAATATTATTTGGTTTAATTTCCTGAATAAAGCGAGGCGTTATACATTAGCAATGTGAGATATAAGGTGACATTTATCCGTGTCTGTCAAAATACCTGTAATTCTTAATGAAAACTTCTTTTAGAGTAAGAATACCAACTTTTCGAGTGTCCCATTTAAACGAGGTTGATATGTTGAAATCAGAGGTATTGTTTGGTTCACTGACATCATTGGCATTATTGTTTTTCTTAAATACAGCTCAAGCTGATAGCCCAACAGAGGTGATGCTACCATCTGAAGGTGTGAGAGTCGTTGTCGGATTTTCGCCTGAAGGGTCTGCACAGAAAGCCATACTGGATCTGATCAATTCAGCTCAGCAGGAAATCCGTATGGGGGCATACTCATTTACGTCACCCGTAATTGCGAAAGCATTAGTTAATGCCCACCGAAGGGGTGTAGATGTCAGGATCGTAGTCGACAAAGAACAAAATAAAAACCGATATGCCGTTTCCACTATGAATGCCGTGGCTAACGCGGGTATCCCGTTACGGACGAATGATCAATTTCTTCTGCACCATGATAAGTATTTGTGCATCGACCGGGTATCTGTTGAGACCGGGAGTTTTAATTATTCCAGTTCAGCTATGAAAAATAGTGAAAATAGCATCGTTCTCTATAATGTCCCGGATGTCACAGCGCAGTATCTGGCCCACTGGGAATCGCGTTGGGCTGGTGGGGAGGATTACAAACCTAATTATTGAATTACTTTCAGGGTTCAGGGTGAACCCTGTTTTTCTCATTTCAGAAATACGTGAAGTTCGTCCATATCAAGGTCGTTATAAAATGAACGCCATCCTTTACGGGCTAAATTCGGATGCAGCAGTTTTATGTTGCTTAATGGCATCATGCTGCTTAGCCCCATTTTAATAAAGTATTCATACACCTGGCGGCTGTACCGGTCAAAATCGGTAAGCGGTCTTGACAGAAGGTATGCTGCTTCGGACATAGTCAATCCCTGTATATGCAACCTGTACCCCAGCAGGCGGCTGCATGTATCGCGCATAACACCGCGTGTGAGAGGGAATAACTCATCACTTACAAGATGCTCAGGTAAGTGAGTTCTGGGGCACTGAACGGGATTTATACCCCGGATATAGCACTCATCATTCTCAAGGATACAAAACTGGGGTTCCGGGCCGGATAATGGCTTACCAAGAAAGCCACAAGGATCGAGCACTCCACCTCCGTTAAGTGCTATCCAGCCATACTGCGTTTCAGTTATCTGGTATATCCCACGATCTCCTGGATTGATGCGTTCTTTGACCATTTTTCGACGTGTCCCTATAGTGGCCGTTCCTGCAATCACGCCCTGGTCTACCAGGGCTCGGCATACGATGTAGGATTTCGACTCTGACCATTCATTCCAGGGAAAACCAATTTGGTAACTGGTGGAAACCAGCCTTAAGCCGTCGATGCATGAATCTGTCATGTAACTCCTCCCGAAAAAAAAGCGCACCAAAGATGCGCTCGTAATTTCAAATCAACAGTCAGGCTTTGGATTTTTTGGCCAGCTTGTCCGTTTGTTTAGAAAGTTCCTTTTTCGTGAATTTGAGGGAATCGGTTCGTTTATCAGGATCACCGACTGCCTGAAGAATCAATGAGTAGGAGTTATCGCCATTGAGTACAAAGAGGTCGGTTGCCTGCGACCAAGCCCCCTTATTCTCTGACCGCTGTACCCGCAGAATATTTCCTGGGAGGAGTGAGACTGACCAACCTTTTGTATCAGAAAGGTACACGTTGACCTTACCTTTCGATGGCAACAGGTGATCTTGACCCGCCATTTCCGGACAGCTTTTGTATCTTAAGTTAACGATGCCC
>OGYT01000936.1_pt1 | contig 21207 bp, 22 predicted proteins | sample 1576631 | NCBI WGS metagenome assembly OGYT01 (sample SAMEA3541588, study PRJEB24748) | human gut metagenome | biome: human gut; feature: human-associated habitat; material: faeces | place: China | collected 2012
GGGCCAGTAATGGGTTAAGTGATAACAGGTGTCTGGAAATATAGGGGCAAATCCAACAATCCTATAGATGCTCTAACAACAATCGATGATCGTTTAAAAAACCTAGAAATGGAGTTGACAAGACTACAACAAAACAGTGTTGTTGGTTTTATGTCAGATACCTGTCCTTCTGGATGGATACCTGTGCTAAACGCACAGGGCAGATTCCTTAGAGGTATAGATAGTTCAGGATCTACAAAAATCGACCCGGCAGGAATACGTATCCCAGGAAGTATCCAAGAGGATATGATCGCAAAACATACGCATACTTATCAATCCGGGTTTCATTCTGGTGAATCAAATAATGGGACAGGGGCTGACCCTAACAAGAAAAATGCGGTATTAACTAGTACAGATGAGGGTAAATCAAAGGATGGAGAATTAGGTCCTGAAACTAGGCCGAAGAACATGGCCGTTCTATTCTGTACCAAAGAGAGAAGGTAATACCCATAACGCATAGTTAAATTCAATTAAGTGACCGCTTACTGTACCTTTTGTTATACGATCTGCATCGGGTCACATTATGCGCCAGCTGCCTATCCAGCAAGGACACATATCACGATGGGTATGAAATTGATTTTTGAATCAGCGCTGGCTCTGGTCGCTTCAGTCATTGACAGCGTAACTGCATATCTTAATGCCGCATGTGGGATTGCAGATCTCAAATGGATAGCGGCTATCGATAATGATAGCCGCAATATGATTATGCTGTCAGGCTTGACATAAATTCTGCAAGCAGAGCGTTAATCTTCGCCATTACTGACATATCCTGATGCGCAGCAACACCTGGAAGCACGATAGACAGAGCAAAATCATACGTCCCCATCAACGATGCACCACCTATTCCTAGTCTCCTCTTTGAAAACAGTACCAGTCTGCAACGATTGAGGCCAGAATGTATTCTTCAGCAGACAGCTCCACGCCTTCCAGCACCACAACTTATATTGGCGCGGTATAAATAAAAGGGCGGGGAACTATCCCGTGCATAATCATTTCTTGGCGTTCTGCCCGGCAATCTCGATGTAGCACGGATCGGATGCCGCGGGAGTTGAATGCTCTGTTCGCGGTAGTAGCGTACCCCCCCCATGAAGTATTCCCGGAGGTGTTCAGGTTGTTCTCTGGCGACCTACTCTACTCAGCTATCGCCGACATATTCAGGCGCACTTTGTATGTAACGCCACTGGCGGCCAGATCGACGTTAACCTGGTCTCGCACTTCCTGGCTTTTTGCTGCAATATTCCACTTCAACACAAGAAAAATCCCCAGTGGTGCTGAGGGGATAATAGCTCACTTCTAACTGTACTGCTTGGCATTTGCTCTAAAGGACTTTTACCACAGAATTGATAATTGCTAACAAACAAATAGTTAGTTATGAAAGAAACTGTAATGGTCAAAAACATACCGCAGCTAATCATTTTTTTCGGTATTATTTTGCTCTGAAGCCTTTAAGGCTTTTGATTGTAGTTCTTTAACTTTTAACCATAGTTGTCCAGAAACAACAATTTTTCCTAACGCATTGACCAACCCTTCCTGATCCCAGCAGTCTGTTCGTTCACCCATAAATTCAATTGTGAAAGGGTACCCATCAGGATCTTGCTCCCAACGGGCAATAGAGGCATTCCCACCACTGCTTAGAACTATCTTTAATGTTCCAGTAGAACCTTTACTATCTAATGAGACAAGTGGAGGAGCACTCTGATTTATAATGGCATAAGTTTTTGCTATTTCTGCAAATGCACTAGGTTTTTGTATGTAGCGTTCAATGGTAAACAGGCCGTCAGTTTCATCAGCCAGCTCACTATTTAACGAGGAAAAAACCTTATCGACGCTCTCGCGGTTTTTCTCAACTCTATTCGCTTCGCCCATACCAGTTTTGATAAGTTCTTTAAACTGAAACATTTTTAACCTCTCTTTTACATATACATCCAATAACCGGCATGTGGTCAAAATAATGCTTGCTATCCATTATGGCAACACGTAGTTTGTCAGTCAAAACTACTCCCGTAGAAGACTCTTTAAGATACCATGGCCCACAATGGAGAAAATGGCCTGAAAAAATGATCTGATCGAACGTAGACCAGTGATTGCGATTACCTGATTTGCTATAACACGTCCCAAAGTCATGTTGTTGCTCATCTATAGTGAATGGCATTCTAGCAGCAAGAGCCTTCCAGTACGGGTTATATAACCAAAAATTAGGCTCTGAAAGTACTAAGGCTCTATCGTTTGTTGCGCGTATGTTTTTGAACAAACTTTGTGAATATGGTTCATCATTATAATCCCCCATTAATATAACCAGTTGCCCCCCCCTCAATGAAACGCTCGATATAACGTCTTAAACCTTTAGAACATTCGTCTCTAAAGTCATCCGCAATTTTACGGAGTTGACTTGGCCAATGCGAGACAAAAATATTTATGACAGAGGAAGCATCCCCATTAATAACAATAATCAATTGTTGAGCAACTTTTACTATAGATGTTCCTAGTCTAGCGGTATGTGCCATACCTTGTATAACGCTAATTTCACCTGATTCATAAATATAACCGACATCAAACTCTGCTCCAGTTAATGTTCTGTCTGGTAAAAACTGAGCTGAAAGTGATAACCCAAGTTTACCAAGCTCGCTGGATATATGATTAAATGAGTCCTTATTTACCTCACATAAAGCTAAAAACATTATTTTTTTGCTGGTAAATAAATCCACAATAACTTCAACCGCATCAGCCATGTTGGCAGGCGCACGCATCTCCTTAATACCTGGTGGCGAAATCGCGCAATTCCAAAATGCGAATATAAATTCCAAGCCCCCTCTCCCCATGCATTTAATAATGCTTCACATTATAGCAACGATGTATCGGTTTGGGAGGGATACCTGCACGTTAAGCAACAAAAGACAGGTGTGAAACTTGCTATTCCACTCAGTTTGCGCAGTGAGGTGCTGGACGTTAGCCTGGCACAAGTGATCAAGCGCTGTAGGGATCGGGTTGTTAGCCCGTGGCTTCTTCACCACGTAACGTCCAGCGGTAAAGTAAAAGCTAGTGATCAGGTTGGCGAGAACAGTCTTAGCGTTTCCTTCAAACTCGCAGTGGATAGCACCAACCTTTCCGTTGAAAGAGGGAAAACAATGCCTACTTTCCATGAGCAACGCTCGCTGTCCGAACGTCTGTACGAGGCTCAGGGAATCAACACCCAACAGCTGTTAGGGCACTCATCGGAAAAAATGACCGCGCAGTATCATAACGATCGAGGTCTCGACTGGGTGAAAGTGAAGGTGTAGCTACGTGAAAAATTGGGCCGTACCCCCATGCAAATTTAGCAAAATTTAAAGATTTATTTTGGGGAAAAGTTTTGGAGGGATTTTGGGGAAGAAAAAATTGGATAAAAACCGGGCGCTGCGCCCGGTCTTCTTCTACTCGTCAAAACGCTCGGCTAGCTCAGCCCGCGGTTTTCCAGCATCGGCTCAATCTGCGGATCGTGTCCGCGCCACTGGCGATAAAGTTCTGCTAAATCAGTACTATTGCCGCAAGACAAAATCGCTTCGCGGAAGCGCTGGCCGTTTTCACGGGTTAAACCACCCTGCTCAACAAACCACTGGTAGCCGTCATCCGCCAGCATCTGCGTCCACAGGTAAGCGTAATAGCCTGCCGCGTAGCCGCCGCCGAAAATATGCGAAAAATAGCTGCTGCGATAGCGCGGCGGCACGGCGGCCAGATCCATATTCTCCGCACGCAGGGACGCGGCTTCAAACGCATCGACATCGTCCGGGAGTTTATCCTCCCTCACGCTATGCCAGTGCATATCCAGCAGCGCCGCTGCGAGCAGTTCGCTCATGTCGTAGCCTTTATTAAACTTCGCCGCGCGGAACATGCTGTCGCGCAGCGCGGCCGGCATGATTTCCCCGGTTTGATGGTGCCGCGCATAGTGGGCAAATACCTGCGGCTCGCTGGCCCAGTGTTCATAAATCTGTGAAGGAAACTCAACAAAATCGCGCGGCGTATTGGTTCCCGACAGGCTGGCATACTTCTGGCTGGCAAACAGGCCGTGCAGGGTATGCCCAAATTCGTGAAATAAGGTGATGACCTCATCCCAGGAAAGAAGCGCGCTATGTCCGGCTTTGGGTTTCTGGTAGTTACAGACGTTATAAATTACCGGATGCTGCGCACGCAGGGTGGATTGTTCAACAAATACGCCCATCCACGCCCCGCCGCTTTTGCTGTCCCGCGAGAAGTAGTCGCCGTAGAACAGCGCAATTCCCTCTCCGTTAGCGTCGATAATTTCCCATACCTGCACGTCCGGATGATAAACCGGAATATCGAATCGCTCGACAAAGCGAATACCGAACAGCTGTGTCGCCGTCCAGAGCACGCCGTCGCGCAGGACGCGGTCGAGGGCAAAATAGGGCTTGAGCTGCGCTTCATCGATGGCAAATTTCGCCCTGCGCACCTGCTCGGCGTAATAGAGCCAGTCCCACGCCGCCGCGCGGAAATCACCGCCTTCATTATCAATAACTTGCTGAATATCCGCCAGCTCCTGCTCGGCCCGCGCCTTCGCCGCCGGGGCGATTCGCCGCATAAAGGCAAACGCCTCTGCCGGATCGCCCGCCATCTGATCGGCCATTGACCAGCTGGCGAAGTCATCAGCGCCCAGCAGCTGCGCTTTGCGCGCGCGGAGCTCCGCTAGCCGCAGTACCAGCTCGCGAGTGTCATTCGCATCGCCCTTCTGATTTCGCGTCCAGCCTGCTGCAAACAAATTCTCTCGCGTCTGCCGGTCCTGCAGCGAAACCAGCGCCGGCTGCTGGGTCGTATTGAGTAAAGACAGCAACCAGCGACCACCTAATCCCTTCTCCTGCGCGGCTTCTGCCGCTGCGCTTATCTCATCGTCGCTAAGCCCTGCGAGCTGATGAGCGTAATCCACCACCAGACCGCCAGATTTTACCGCCGCCAGCAGGCGCTGCTGAAACTGGCTTTGCAGCGCTGCCGCTTCGGTATTCAGCGCACGAAGCGCCGCTTTTTGATCGTCCGCAAGCGTGGCTCCCGCAAGGGTAAAGCGTTGCCAGGTCACCTCCAGCAGGCGTCGGGATTCGGCGTCAAGGGAGAGCGACTCTCGCCGCTCCCACACCTGCTTCACGCGTTGAAAAAGGGCATCGTTGAGCCAGATATCATTCGCCAGTTCCGCCAGCTCAGAGGAAAACTGCTCATCAAGCGCCTGAATGGCCGGATTGGTCTCCGCGCCCGCCATAGCGAAGAAGACGTTGGTTACCCGAGCCAGCAGCTGGCCGCTCTGTTCCAGGGCTTCCAGCGTGTTGGCAAAATCAGCCGGCTGCGGGTTATTCGCGATAGCGGCAATCTCTGCGCGCTGGCGACGAACGCCCTCGTCGAAGGCCGGACGGTAATGACTCACGTCAATCAAATCGAAACGCGGCGCCTGATAAGGCAGCAGACTGACGCTAAAAAAAGGATTGTTCTCCGACATCTTCATCTCCTGAACACGATTATTCTGTAAGATTAGGCAACTCATTGATTGACCGCAATGATTACTCTGTTCACCGCCGCGTTCGGCGGGGAGGTCTGGTGATTTCCATTACCCGTCGCCGGGATCGCGTGCTATGGTATGAAGACACAAAAATCGTTGAGGAACAGTAAGATGATTATCCTGGTTACCGGAGCAACAGCGGGTTTTGGTGAAAGCATAACTCGCCGTTTTATCGCTAACGGTCACAAAGTGATTGCCACCGGGCGTCGCGAAGAACGCCTGAAAACGCTTAAAGATGAGCTGGGCGAGAACCTTTATACCGCCCAGTTGGACGTGCGCAACCGTGCAGCCATTGAAGAGCTGATTGCCGGACTGCCGGCAGACTGGCAGGCGATTGATGTTCTCGTCAATAATGCCGGGCTGGCGCTGGGACTGGAGCCCGCGCATAAAGCCAACATTGAAGACTGGGAAGACATGATTGACACCAATAACAAAGGGCTGGTGTATATGACCCGCGCCGTTCTGCCGGGAATGGTTGAGCGTAATCGCGGCCACGTAATCAATATCGGTTCGGTCGCCGGCGCCTGGCCTTATGCTGGCGGTAACGTCTACGGCGCGACCAAAGCGTTTGTGCGTCAGTTCAGCCTCAATCTTCGTACCGATCTTCACGGTACCGCCCTTCGCGTGACCGATATTGAGCCCGGTCTGGTCGGTGGCACCGAATTCTCTAACGTGCGCTTTAAAGGTGATGACGCTAAAGCCGAGAAAGCTTACGAAAATACCCAGGCTCTGACTCCGGAAGACGTCACCGAAGCGGTCTGGTGGGTCGCAACCCTGCCAAAACACGTCAACATTAATACCCTGGAAATCATGCCGGTCAGCCAAAGTTTTGCCGGACTGAACGTGCACCGCCAGGGCTAAGCTCTGTAACCCGGCCCGCGGGCCGGGTCTGGGCTGGAAGACAAAAAACGCGTAAAATAGCGCAAATACCTCATATAAAAGTAATCATCCATGGCCGCAGAAGCACAACTGAATCCGACACAGCCCGTTAATCAGCAAATTTATCGTATCCTGCGTCGGGATATCGTCCATTGTCTGATCCCGCCAGGCACCCCTCTTTCGGAAAAAGAAGTCTCCGTGCGCTTTGACGTTTCCCGGCAACCGGTACGCGAAGCTTTTATCAAACTGGCTGAAAATGGCTTAATTCAGATCCGTCCGCAGCGCGGCAGCTATGTGAATAAAATCTCGCTCTCGCAGGTGCGTAACGGCTGTTTTGTCCGCCAGGCCATCGAATGCGCCGTGGTGCGACGCGCCGCAGGAATGGTGAATGATGAACAGCTCTACCAGCTTGAGCAAAATCTCAATCAGCAGCGTACGGCGGTGGAGCGGCAGCAGTTAACGGATTTTTTCCAGCTGGATGACGAATTTCACCAGAAGCTCTCGCAAATCGCCGACTGCCAGCTCGCCTGGGATACCGTCGAGAATATTAAAGCCACCATTGACCGGGTGCGCTATATGAGCCTCGATCATGTGACCCCACCCGATATGATGCTGCGTCAGCACTATGATATTTTCCAGCCGCTGGTCGCCCGCAATCCGGATGCGGTTGAAAAAGCCATGCGCCTGCATCTGCAAGAAATTAGCGAGTCCGTGCTGCTTGTTCGTCAGGAAAACAGCGACTGGTTCAGCGAGGAATAAAACGAGTTGCGGCAGAACAGGTTATCTGCCGCTAGAAATTGACTTACCTGACAACCAGAACCGGTATTTTAGCGTGACGTAAAATCGACTCAGCGTTTGAACCAAGAAGATGAGTGGATATACCCGGCTTGCGGGAACCAATAACGATAACGTCAAAATCCTCATTGCCGCTCACCGCCAGAATTTCATCGCGCACGTTGCCAAAGACCACTCTGGAATGAATCCGCTCGGCGGGAATGGAGAACAGACGGGATATTGTCTTCATCTTTTTCTCCGATTCCTCACGCATATAGGCCTCAAACTTACGTATATCGGCCGCAAAACCGCGTAAAATTGAGCTGCTGCTGTTCGGCAGAACGTTGAGCAGCGTAATCTCCCCTTCATCCGCTGATGCTAAAAACTCAGCATGGCGAACCGCTTTGTCACTTAAATCCATTTCAAAAACGTCTACGGGCAGCAAAATTTTTTTGTACATAGTCCGTTCTCCTTTTTTCTGAGGAAACTTAGTAAGTTAACTCATCATGCCATATTTACTTCACCAGGAGAATGAATAATCACCCAGATAAATATTTAATTCATTAAAATAGACATCAGTTATTTATACTTAACTGTTGTTAGATAAAGTTATGTATATTCAACGATCTGGATCAAAGATTGCGCCTGACGCGAAATATATTTCTGGCGGGAAAAGCGTTCAGGGATAAAGCATGAGGGCAATGCCGCCGGGACCGGCGGCACGCGGGTGAAATAAATTAGTTTGCCTGAGCCCAGGCCGCTACGGTCGCTTTTGCGCCGTGCTGCTGCAGGGATAAATAAGCGCGAACCACCGCGTTCACGAAACGGCTCTCCTGGGGCAGGCTGGCACCGAAAATAGCCTCAATACCCAGCAGCGCGCGCACGCGTTCTTCGCCGTCTGCGCTATTCTGTACGGTTTGCGCAATTACCGGCAGTAAAGGATCGGAGATTTCAATCGCCTGCCCCTGGTCATCCACCCCGCTGACATAGCGCATCCAGGCCGCGACGCCCATTGCCAACAGCGTAAAGTCGCCGCCATGCGCCAGGTGCCAGCGAATCGAATCCAGCATCCGCTGCGGTAGTTTCTGACTGCCGTCCATCGCTATCTGCCAGGTGCGGTGCTTCAGCGCCGGGTTGCTATAGCGCTCGATCAGCAGACCGGCATAGCGTGCCAGATCCACACCCTGCACGTTCAGCGTCGGCGCCTGCTCCTCCAGCATCAGCGCACGCGCGGCGCGACGGTAGTTTTCGTCCTGCATACAGTCATTAATATGCTGGTATCCCGCCAGATAGCCCAGCCAGGCAAGAAACGAGTGGCTGCCGTTCAGCATGCGCAGCTTCATCTCTTCAAAGGGCAGCACGTCCGACACCAGCTCAGCGCCGGCTTTTTCCCACTGCGGACGACCGGCGACAAAGTTGTCTTCAATGACCCACTGACGAAACGGTTCGCAGGCGACGCCGGCCGGGTCGCGAACGCCGGTGAGCTGTTCAATTTTCTCCAGCGTTTCGGCCGTCACCGCCGGTACGATGCGGTCAACCATGGTAGAAGGGAAAGTGACACTGCGCGCAATCCACTCGGCTAATTCGGCATCGACGGCGCGGGCATAGGCGCAGACGACATTACGCATGACGTGACCGTTTTCCGGCATATTGTCGCAGGACATCACGCTGAAAGCCGGCAGACCTGCCGCCTTGCGGCGTGCCAGCGCTTCTACCACCACGCCCGGCGCGGATTTCGGTTGATGAGGGTTTTGCAAATCGGCAACAATCAACGGGTGATCTAACTGCAGTTCACCGCTGGCCGGCGAGTGGCAGTAGCCTTTTTCGGTAATGGTCAATGACACAATAGCGACCTGAGGCTCGCACATTTTTGCCAGCACGCTTTCCAGACCATCGACCTGGGCATGCATCGCCTCTTTGACCACGCCAACAATGCGGGCGGTCCAGGCATCCGCCGACATTTCGGCGACGGTGTAAAGTAAATCCTGCTGTTGCAGATCGGCGATTTGCTGCTCGCCACCGATCAGGTTCACTTCTGTATAGCCCCAGTCGCTGCCGTGTTCTGTCGCCAGAATATCGGCATATACCGCCTGGTGAGCGCGATGAAATGCGCCAAAGCCCAAATGAACGATGCGCGGAATAAGACCGTTGCGATCGTAAGCTGGCAGCGTGGCGTTCGCTGTTAATAGCATATGTTCCATGGTGGCTCTCATACTTATGATTTCTGGATCCCCACGGTAAGTGGGAACCGGCTGGTGAAATAAACCATCTCATGCAATTGGTATGATATCTTTGACTTTTATCAACTACCATACAAGAAGACGGACGAGTTATACTTTCGCTATTTCTGAGTATAAAAGAGTGAAAATGCCGGGCTAATGGCCCGGCATAATGTTATTTACGGCGATCATCATTCGGTGCGGAGTTTGTGTTTTTTAAATATATTGCCCGTTACCCACCGCTTTATTCTGCGGCGCGCAGTCTGCGGCGTCATTCAGCAAGCTCAGATCGCGGTCGCGCACTTCAGGCATCAGAATGGCGGAAATTAAGCCAATGATGGAGTAGCACACCAGCATCACAACAATGGGCATCCAGGAACCGGTCATATTGCAGAAAATACCGGCCAGCACCGGGCCAAAGCCTACGGCGACTAATCCCCCCGCCTCTTTTGAAATTGCCATGCGGGTAAAGCGATTACGTGAACCGAACATTTCCGCCATGGTGATGTTTTCCAGCGCAAACAGACCCAATACCGCGATATTATGAATGACGATCAGTGACGCCATGATGGTGCTCGCGCTATAGCTCTTATCCACAATAATCGACAGCATGGGGTACGCCAGAATAATGGCTGAAATATTAATGATAATATAGGGTAAGCGACGCCCCACTTTATCTGACAGCCACCCAAGAAATGGGATGGTAATAAAGCCGATAACAGAGCTAATCATTAACGCATCGGTAGGGATAGCTTTATCAAACAGTAATGTTTGTACCAGATAGCCCGCGAGGAAAGTTTGCAACAATCCTGAATTTCCCGCCTGTCCGAAGCGCAGACCCGTCGCCAGCCAGAAGGACTTACTTTTCAGCATGGCGCTAAAGGTACCTTCCTGGGTTGCTATCTCTTTCTGCAGGACGCTGTCTTCGCTCACTTTCTCAAAAACCGGGCTCTCTTTCAGATTGAGACGCAGCCAGATGGCAAAGATCATCACCACTACGCTTGCCAGGAACGGCACTCGCCATCCCCACGCGACGAGCTGTTCACGGTCCAGCACGAAGAACATCACCGCCCAGATAGCCGTGGCGCTTAACGTACCGCAGTTGGTGCCCATAGCCACCAGCGAAGAGATAATTCCACGCTTACCTTTCGGCGCATATTCCGCCAGCATGGTACCCGCACCTGATATTTCAGCCCCGGCGCCCAACCCCTGAATAATACGTAAAGTCACAAGCAACACCGGCGCTAAAATACCAACCTGGGCATAGGTTGGCAGCACGCCAATAAGCGTGGTACAGATCCCCATCATGGTGATGGTAATAAACAGAACCTTCTTGCGCCCAATACTGTCGCCCATTTTACCAAAAATAAAGGCGCCGACGTTCCGCGCAATATAGCCCGCGCCGTAGGTTCCCATTGCCAGAATCAGCGCCATGGCGGCGGATTGCTCCGGGAAAAAAATCTCATGGAAAACCAGCGCTGCGCCAAGGGAATAGAGTTGGAAATCCATAAACTCCAGTGCCGTGCCTAACCAACCAGATACGGCTGCACGAATGAGATCGGAAGTGGTTCTCTCATTTTTTACGGTAGTCATAATGATTATCTCTAATTGTAGAATACAGAGTCCGCACCTGTTGTTATTGGCTGAAGGTTAATAAAACCTTACAGCAACGTTTCCTGTCATTTTCAAAAAGCTCCAGTGCATCGATAACATGTTGATAAGCAAATTGATGAGTAATCAGCTCCTCCGGGTTAATTAAGCCTTGTTCCAGCCACTTTATGACCACCGGGAATTTATTGGCGTTAAGACGCGACGAGAAAATAGAGAGCTCTTTGCCGGTAATACCCTGCTGTGCAACCTGCGAAGGCTCCGTCGAGAATCCCATTAAAACAATTCTCGCCGCCGGAGAAGCCAGGGTGACCGCCTCTTGTAGAATCGAGGGATGACAGGCCGCATCGATAATCAGCGTCGGTAGTACCCCCTCCGCCTTCAGCGTATCCGTCAGAGGCACGACGCTGTTATTAATCACCCAATCCGCGCCGTTACGCTGGGCCATCTCCAGGCGTTCATCAATGCGATCGACCACGATGACCTGCTTAACGCGATACACCCGCTTCAGCACCTGAATGGTCGTCAGGCCCATTGGCCCGGCGCCGTAGACCAGCGCGATATCCTGATCGGTTGGCGAAACGTGCCCGGTAACGTTGGCCGCGATAGTGAAAGGCTCAATCATCACCGCATGTCTGTCCGTCACGTTGTCCGGAACCTGCCAGGCATTTTTCGCCGGCACCACCGCGTACTCGCTAAAGCCGCCATCCCGATGCACGCCGAGCACCACCAAAGAGGTGCAAACGTTTGGTTTGCCCACCGAGCAAGGATAGCAATGGCCGCAGCTGATGACCGGATCAACGCTGACCCGCTGGCCGATGGCTTTGTCGGTAACCCCTTCTCCGATGGCGTCGATAACGCCAAAAAATTCATGGCCAATAACGCGCGGGTATTTGGCAAACGGATTGTGGCCGCGATAAATATGGCTATCGGAACCGCATATCCCCGCCAGCTTAATTTTTACCCGCACTTCGCCCGCGGCAGGCTGCGGGATAGGACGATCTTCAATCACCAGTTCGTTGGGCTGGCGAATCACGATACTTTTCATTTTGACTTCCTTCTTTACCAGTTCCACAACGTGCCGTCTTCCAGACGCGCTACAGGCAAATAGGCCGGTTCATAGGGGTATTTCGCGGCCAGTTTTTCATCGAACTCAATTCCCAGCCCCGGTTTTTCACCCGGATGCATATAGCCGTTATCAAACGTCCAGCTGTGCGGGAAGACTTCCAGCATCTGTTCGGAATAGCCCATATATTCCTGGACGCCAAAATTCGGCACCCACAGGTCGAAGTGCAGCGCGGCCGCCATGCAGACCGGAGAAAGATCGGACGGCCCGTGTGAACCGGTGCGTACCTGATAAAGCGAGGCAAAATCGGCGATCCGACGCATCCCCGTAATCCCGCCTGCGTGGGTAATGGTGGTGCGGATATAGTCAATCAGCTGCTCTTCGATCAGCTGTTTACAATCCCAGATGCTGTTGAAGACTTCTCCGACGGCAATCGGCGTGACGGTATGCTGGCGAATTAAACGGAAACACGCCTGATTCTCCGCCGGGGTCGGATCCTCCATCCAGAACAGGCGGTAATCTTCAATACTTTTGCCAAAACGCGCCGCTTCAATCGGCGTCAGGCGATGATGCATGTCGTGCAGCAGATGCTCGTTAAAGCCAAATTTTTCGCGTACGGCGGCAAACAGCTGTGGCGTAAAATCGAGATACTTCTCGGTAGACCACAGCTGCTCTTCCGGCCACTGGCCTTTGGTTGCCGGTTCGTAGGCCTGCCCTTTACCTTTCGCCATCCCGTAGGTGGTTTTCATCCCCGGCACGCCGCACTGCACGCGAATCGCTTTAAACCCCTTCTCTTTGTGGCGCGCGTAGTCATCCAGCACTTCATCGATGGAGTGACCCGTAGTGTGGCAGTAGACCATCACGCCTTCGCGCGAAGCCCCGCCCAGCAGCTGGTATAGCGGCATGCCTGCGGCTTTCGCCTTGATATCCCAGAGCGCCATATCGATAGCGGAAATCGCCGACATCGTGACCGGACCACGACGCCAGTAGGCGCCCTTGTAGAAAAACTGCCAGATATCTTCGATGCGATGCGCGTCGCGGCCAATCAGCTGCGGACAGAGATGATCCCGCAGATAGGACGCAACGGACAGCTCGCGACCGTTTAGCGTCGCGTCACCTAACCCGACGATCCCGTCATCAGTGGTGACTTTAAGGGTGACGAAGTTGCGCCCCGGACAGGTGACGAAAACTTCAGCGGCAACGATCTTCATTTCTCATTCCTTACTTCTGTGCGGTTAGTGGGTAAAAGTAAACCATCAGACCTACTACCATACAAGTATAACGATCGAAAAAGACGCGGCAGATCACAGTATCCCATCGGGGATAAAAGCGGCGTGAACAGAGAAAGCGAGCGAGAAGGCAGGAAGAGATGGGCCGGGACAGCATCACCTGGCCCGGCTCACTCAGTATAAGAAGGCTATGCGCGTCCCCAGCCGGCCACAATAATCAGCATGCCGCACAGCGCAACCAGCGCGCCGGCCCAATCATAGTGGCTGAGTTTGACGCCATCGATAAAGCGCAGCCACAGCAGCGCAGTACACACGTATACCCCACCGTAAGCGGCATAAACCCGTCCGCTGGCCTCGGGGTGCAGCGTCAGAAGCCAGACAAAAAGCGCCAGCGCCAGGGCCGTCGGCATCAGCAGCCAGGGCGTCGCCCCGCGTTTTAACCAAAGCCAGGGTAAATAGCAGCCAATGATTTCGCACAGGGCGGTAGCAAAGAAAAGCAGCGTGGTTTTTAACATGCAAAGCGTCGTAAGTTGAACAAGCGTTAACGCATTCTACGCAATAATGGCCGTCGTTTACTCTGTTTTGTCGGGTATGCCGTCGAAAGGAGATGTAGTAAACTCAATCCAAGGGAATCGCTTAAAGGAAATCGTGATGAACACAACACTGAACAAACGCTGGTGCCTGACTGCCCTGCTGGCGCTGAGCGCGGTGGTCTTTACCGCATCGTCATTCGCCAAAACGGACAAGCTGGTCATCGAATCCGGCGACAGCGCCCAGAGCCGCCAGCAGGCCGCCATGGAAAAAGAGCAGTGGAATGACACCCGCACTTTACGCCAGAAGGTCAACAAGCGCGCCGAAAAAGAGTGGGATAAAGCCGACGTGGCTTTTGACGCCCAGGACAACTGCCAGAAGAGCGCGAACGTCAACGCGTACTGGGAGCCTAACACCCTGCGCTGCCTTGACCGCCGCACCGGTCGCACCATTACCCCGTAATGAATGGCGCCCGCACGGGCGCCACAATCACCAAAACTTCGCTATAACACACAGGTACTCCCATGACTGACGCTTATCACGTCAAACTCCGCCCGCTTGAGCGCGAAGACCTTCGCTTTGTCCACCAGCTCGACAACAACGCCAGCGTTATGCGCTACTGGTTTGAAGAGCCCTATGAAGCCTTTGTTGAGCTTTCCGACCTGTACGACAAACACATTCACGATCAGAGCGAACGCCGCTTTGTCATTGAATGCGACGGCGAAAAGGCCGGACTGGTTGAGCTGGTTGAAATCAACCACGTGCACCGCCGCGCCGAGTTTCAGATCATTATCTCTCCCGATTATCAGGGAAAAGGTCTGGCCACCCGCGCCGCTAAGCTCGCGATGGACTACGGCTTTATGGTGCTCAACCTGTATAAGCTCTACCTCATCGTCGATAAAGAAAATGAAAAAGCGATCCACATCTACCGCAAGCTCGGATTTATGGTGGAAGGCGAGCTGATTCATGAATTCTTTATTAACGGCGAATACCGCAATACCATCCGCATGTGCCTGTTCCAGCACCAGTATCTGGCCGAGCATAAACCGCAGGGCCAGACGCTGCTGAAACCGACGGCTCAGTAATAGTCAATAGTGCTTTTGATGGTGTAGTGGCGGGTTAACGCAGGCTGCACGCTGTCGTCGACAACCTTAAGCTCGCAGCTTACCGGGTTGTCGTGACTGTCGTAATCGCAGGTCTGGCTTACGTTGCCCAGCGCGCGGTCATTGAAGGTGCTCACTGCGGTGTAGTCCATTTTTTTGCGCGGATCGGATGACGGCGTTGAGGCCACCGTAAATTGTTCACCTTTGGCTATGGTGGTTTTGCCCAGCGGATAGCCTTCTCTATCGTAGCGGTACGTCGCTGTACTCTCCTTGCCGCGAGCGGTGACGACAAACCCGTTATCATCGGTTTCCCAGGAGACCCCCGCCGAGGGCATTTCCGCCAGCTGACATTTGCCTTGTAAACGCAGGCGCTTTTCGTGGCTTTGCGCATCCAGGTAGTAGTTAGCGTCCAGCACCAACGCCGCGCCGGTTTTATTCTCCCGATCCTCAAATGCCAGCAGGTCAAAGCATCCTTCGCTGGATAAACGCCCTTTAACCCACTTCACCACTTGATCGTGTTCGTCATACAGCGTCTGGCTAAACGCTTTCACCGGCCCGCGCAGCGGATCGAACTCAAATTCGTTAGAAAAGCTGGCCATTTCCGGGGTGAAGGCCTGCGGCGCGCCCTTTTCATCGCAGGCGCTAAGAGCCCCGACAGCCAGTAACAGCAACAACCGTTTTTTCACGCGCGATTCCTTTTGTGCATAGTTCAATCATATTAGCAAATACAATTGTTTACACCACTTCTGCTATGCTTAAATCTGGATAACGTTAATAAGGAGTTTATGATGAAACTATCACCCTGGCTATGTGCGGCTCTGCTGCTGGGTTCGACAGCTGCTTTCGCGGCGCCGGATTCCTGCGAGCGGGTAAAAAGCGATATTCAGCAAAAAATCATCAACAACGGCGTCCCGGAATCGGGCTTCAGCCTGACGATAGTCCCGAACGACCAGCCCGATCAGCCCGGCGCGCAGGTTGTCGGCCACTGCGCCAACGACACCTTTAAAATCATCTATACCCGCGACAGCGGTGCGCAGTAACCTCGCCGAATGTCTGGAGAAGTCTTATCCCTCGGTTGACCAGGGATAAGATCTCTCTACTCCATTTTAAGTATGATTCCTCACTCTCCACGCCGACCTTACGAAGGCGTTGGCATTACGCCATTATAACAAAATCATGGAGTGAGCAATGTCTAACCAGGAACATACCGACGGCCTTACCCGTCGAACGCTAATCAAATCAACCGCCCTTGGTTCGCTGGCTCTCGCCGCCGGCGGTTTATCGCTGCCGTTCAGCCTGAGTCACGCCGCTGCCGCGGTGCAAGACGCCGCTCACGGCGAGGAGCGTATCGTCTGGGGCGCCTGTTCGGTCAACTGCGGCAGCCGCTGCGCCCTGCGTTCACACGTGCGTGACGATGAAGTCGTCTGGGTCGAAACCGACAATACCGGCGCGGATATTTATGGCGATCACCAGGTGCGCGCCTGCCTGCGCGGCCGATCCATCCGCCGCCGCATTAATCATCCCGACCGCCTTAACTATCCCATGAAGCGCGTCGGCAAACGCGGCGAAGGCAAGTTTGTCCGCATTAGCTGGGAGGAGGCGCTGGATACGATCGCCGACAATCTCAAACGCATCGTCAAAGAGTATGGCAACGAAGCGGTTTATATTAACTACTCCTCCGGGATTGTCGGCGGCAATATGACGCGATCGTCGCCCACCGCCTCACCGGTTATGCGCCTGATGAACTGCTACGGCGGTTCGTTAAACCAGTACGGGACCTACAGTACCGCGCAAATTGCCTGCGCCATGCCCTACACCTACGGCAGCAATGACGGCAACAGCACCTCCGATATCGAAAACAGCAAGCTGGTGGTGATGTTCGGCAATAACCCGGCGGAAACCCGCATGAGCGGCGGCGGTATTACTTATTATTTAGAACAGGCGCGCGAGCGCTCCAGTGCGCGGATGATCGTTATCGACCCGCGCTACACGGACACCGCCGCCGGGCGGGAAGATGAGTGGATCCCGATTCGCCCCGGCACCGACGCCGCGCTGGTGGCAGGTATCGCCTGGGTGCTGATTAATGAAAATCTGGTCGATCAGGCGTTCCTCGATACGTACTGCGTCGGCTACGATGAAAAAACGCTGCCGGCAGATGCCCCGAAGAACGGGCATTATAAAGCGTATATTCTTGGACAGGGCGATGACGGCGTGGCGAAAACGCCGCAATGGGCCTCGCGGATCACCGGCATTCCCGTCGACCGCATCATCAAGCTGGCCCGGGAAATCGGCAGCACCAGGCCGGCTTACATTTGCCAGGGATGGGGACCACAGCGCCAGGCTAACGGCGAGCTGACCTCCCGGGCGATCGCCATGCTGCCTATTTTGACCGGCAACGTCGGCATTAACGGCGGCAACAGCGGCGCCCGCGAATCCACCTATACCATCACCATTGAACGCCTGCCGGTACTGACCAACCCGGTCAAAACCGCCATCTCCTGCTTTAGCTGGACCGACGCCATCGACCGCGGCCCGGAGATGACCGCCACCCGCGACGGCGTTCGAGGAAAAGAGAAGCTGGACGTGCCGATTAAATTCATCTGGAACTACGCCGGCAATACCATCATTAACCAGCACTCCGATATCAATAAGACCCACGAGATCCTGCAGGACGAAAGCAAGTGCGAGACGATCGTGGTTATCGAAAACTTTATGACCTCCTCGGCCAAATACGCCGATATCCTGCTGCCGGACCTGATGACCGTCGAGCAGGAAGACATTATTCCCAACGACTACGCCGGCAATATGGGCTATCTCATCTTTATTCAGCCAGTTACCTCCGCTAAATTCGAGCGCAAACCTATCTACTGGATCCTCAGCGAAGTGGCAAAACGGCTTGGCGAGGATGTCCACCAGAAGTTTACCGAAGGCCGCACCCAGGAGCAGTGGCTGCAGCATTTGTACGCGAAAATGCTGGCGAAAGACCCGGCGCTCCCGAGCTACGATGAACTGAAAAAGATGGGGATTTATAAGCGTAAAGACCCCAACGGTCACTTTGTGGCCTACCGCGACTTCCGCAAAGACCCGGTCGCCAATCCGCTAAAAACCCCGTCGGGTAAAATCGAGATCTACTCCAGCCGTCTGGCGGATATCGCCGCCAAATGGCAGCTGGAAAAAGACGAAACCATTAGTCCATTACCGGTATATGCTTCTACTTTCGAAGGGTGGGACGATCCACTGCGTGAGAAATTCCCGCTGCAAATGTTCGTCTTCCACTATAAAGCACGTACCCACTCCAGCTACGGCAACGTGGATGTCCTGCAGGCGGCCTGTCGTCAGGAGGTGTGGCTAAATCCGCTGGACGCCGAAAAGCGCGGGATTAAGAACGGCGATATGGTGCGCGTATTCAACGCCCGCGGCGAGCTGCGCATTCCGGCTAAGGTGACCCCGCGCATCATGCCCGGCGTGTCGGCGATGGGCCAGGGCGCCTGGCATGACGCCAACATGAATGGCGATCGTATCGATCGCGGCTCCTGTATTAATACGCTGACGACGCACCGTCCTTCGCCGCTGGCTAAAGGCAATCCGCAGCACACCAATCTGGTCGAAATCGAGAAGGTTTAAGGAGTAAACCATGAGCGCTCAGTATGGATTTTTTATCGATTCCGCCCGCTGCACCGGCTGTAAAACCTGCGAGCTGGCCTGCAAGGATTATAAAAACCTCACGCCTGACGTAAGCTTTCGCCGCATCTACGAATACGCGGGCGGCGACTGGCAGGAGGACAACGGCGTGTGGCAGCAAAACGTCTTCGCCTATTACCTGTCCATCGCCTGCAACCACTGCGAAGACCCGGCCTGCACAAAAGTGTGCCCCAGCGGCGCCATGCACAAGCGCGATGACGGCTTTGTGGTGGTGAACGAAGAGGTATGCATCGGCTGTCGCTACTGCCATATGGCCTGCCCGTACGGCGCGCCGCAGTACAACGCGGCAAAGGGCCATATGACCAAATGCGACGGCTGCTATGACCGGGTCGCCGAGGGTAAAAAGCCGATTTGCGTCGAGTCCTGCCCGCTGCGGGCGCTCGACTTTGGTCCCATCGAAGAACTGCGCGAAAAGCACGGTCAGCTTGCCGCCGTCGCCCCGCTGCCGTCCGCGCACTTCACCAGGCCGAGTATCGCGATCAAACCGAACGCCAACGCGCGTCCGTGCGGTGATACCACCGGCTATCTGGCCAATCCGAAGGAGGTGTAAAATGGGAAATGGATGGCATGAATGGCCGCTGGTGCTGTTTACGGTGCTGGGGCAAAGCGTTGCAGGGGCGATTATCGTCAGCGGGCTCGGCTGGCTTTCGCTGAATAATAACTCCGAAGCCCGGCAGCGCCTGGTGCGCTGCATGTTTTTTATCTGGCTGGTCATGGGGATTGGCTTTCTGGCGTCGATTATCCACCTCGGCTCGCCGCTGCGGGCATTTAACTCTCTTACCCGGGTCGGCGCATCGGCGTTAAGTAATGAAATCGCCAGCGGCGCGCTGTTTTTCGCCGTCGGAGGAGTCTGGTGGCTGCTGACGTTTCTCGGCAAAATGCCGGCAATCCTGGCCAAGGCCTGGCTTCTGCTCACCATGCTGCTCGGCTGCCTGTTCGTCCTCGAGATGACCCTGGTCTATCAAATTAATACCGTGCCGACCTGGTATAATGCCTACACCACCGCCGCCTTCTTCCTGACGATGGTGCTGTGCGGGCCGCTTTTCGCCGCCCTGCTGCTGCGGGTAGCCAACGTGCCTTTTAACGGCACGGTCTTCGCGTCGATGAGCGTCCTCGCGCTGCTGGCAAGCCTGGCCGTGGTCATTTTGCAGAACAGCGAACTGGCGGAGATCCGCAGTTCCGTGCAGCAGGCCAGCGCCCTGCTGCCAAACTACGGCTGGCTACAAATCCTGCGTTTAGCATTTTTGACGCTGGGCCTTGGCTGCTGGATCTGCCCGCTGGCAAGAAAGAAAAACCCGCGCATCGCCAGCCTGCTGCTCGGACTGATACTGGTATTACTCGGCGAGTTTATCGGTCGCGGCCTGTTTTATGGCCTACATATGACCGTCGGTACGGCGATTGCCGGTTAATGAATGGGTGCCGCGGCACCCTCTGCAGTAAGGAATAGATATGATGCAATCGCAAGACCGCGATGCCGTCGCACTCAGCGCCCGTACGCTGGGGGCGTTGTTCTCTTATGCTCCGGGCAGCGAGCAGGCTGCTCCGCTGGTTGCCGCCCTGCGCGACGGCAGCTGGCAAAGTCAGTGGCCCTGGCCGGTCTCGAACGGCCTGGCGGCGCAGTTCGCTCTCGAAGACGATGAACCGCTGGCGGACGCCTGGCAGCGGCTGTTCATCGGCCCGTGGGCGCTGCCTGCGCCGCCGTGGGGCTCCGTCTGGCTGGATAAAGAAAGCGTGCTGTTTGGCGACTCTACGCTGGCGCTGCGCGAGTGGATGCGTGCTAACGGCATCGGTTTGTCTGAGCAACGCGCTGAACCGGAAGACCACTTCGGTACGCTGCTGCTGCTGGCGGCCTGGCTTTGTGAATCCGGTCAGGATGAGGCATTTAACCAGCTTCTGGCCTGGCATCTTCTACCGTGGTCGGGCCGTTTTCTGAGCGTGTTTATTGCCGGGGCGGGAAACCCTTTTTATCAGGCTCTTGGTCAGCTGGCGCAAGAAACGCTGGCGCGATGGCAGGCGCGGCTGCCCTGCGCGGTCGCGGATAAGCCGCTCTACCGCTAATGCCCTGACGTTATGCCCGCCCGCCGGGCATAACGCACTTCGTGACAACGTCACATTTAATCTCTTTCGCACTTATCGCTTTTGCGTCTATGCTTATTCCCGGTAAAAATAAGCCCCATTTCCCGTTAACCGAATTCGCTGATGCATCGTCTTCACGCTTATCCTGATGTTCAGGTTATGTTTCGCCGCATGGTTATCGCCATGCTGGTCGGCGTCCTCGCCGCGCTCGCGGTTGCCCTGTTTCGCCATGCGATGACCGGTCTGGAAAGCCTGTTTCTGAGCAATGACAGTGGAAGCCTGGTGAACGCCGCCGAGTCGTTGCCACCATGGCGTCGGTTGCTGACGCCCGCGCTTGGCGGCCTTGCGGCTGGCGCCCTGCTCTGGCTCTGGCAGCGCCGCACCCTTGCGCGGCCCCGTGCACCAACCGACTAGAAGGTGTACCGGAAGGAGCGCTGGAGGATATACA
>OGYT01000937.1_pt1 | contig 21189 bp, 15 predicted proteins | sample 1576631 | NCBI WGS metagenome assembly OGYT01 (sample SAMEA3541588, study PRJEB24748) | human gut metagenome | biome: human gut; feature: human-associated habitat; material: faeces | place: China | collected 2012
ACAACAGCATCGGGCGTAATGCTGATGAACTTCTTCGTACCGCTACCGCGCCAGCTGGCACAGCGCAAGGCCTGGAGCGCCCTGCGCTTTCGCCGTCCGACGGCAACGCTGGCGCAAGAGGTCAGCGCCGGCGCCCTGCAGCTGGCGGTATTTAACGACCCGCAGCTGCTGGCGATGCCGGGCGGCGAGCCGGTGATCGTCGACGGGCTGGCCATTGGCGGCGTCGGGATCAGCGGCCTGCCGCCGGAGCTGGACGCCGGGCTGGCGGCGCGGTTTGTTCAGCGATTGACTTGATGAGGGATCGTTAAGGGTTCCCGGATTGCGGCGCCCGCGCCTTATCCAGGCTACCAGCGCGCGCAGGATGCGGTATCTGTAGCCCCGGCCAGCATAGCGCAGCCGGGGATTGACGTGTTCACACAAGCCGTGTCATTTACTGGCTCCGCTGCTTCTCCACCGACAGCGGGCGGTGAATCAGGGTCATCGGCACGGTGATCTTCACATCGGCATTTTCCCCCTGCAGCTTCTGCTGCATCAAATGAAACGCGTGCTGCGCCCAGGCGTCCTCATCCTGGCGCATCGACCACACCGCGTTCGGCAGAAATCCCAGCATCTGATGTTCATCGAAGGTGCCGATGGGAATATCCGACGGAATAAAGCCGTAGGTTTCCCGCAGCGCGCTCAGCGTCCCTTCCAGAATGGGCAGAGAGGAGGCGATAAACGCCTTCGGCGGCTCGCGGTGCTGACGGAGAAAATCGAGCATCAGCTGTTTGCCCTCTTCCTGACGGTTATGGCTGGCGGACAATATCCACTCCTTGCCGGCGGGCAGCTCGCTCAGGTAGCCCTGCAGACGACGCTGGATCGACGGCTGCTGGGTATCCCCGGCGATAAAAAAAATCGGCGAGACGTCCACCGCCTGGGTCATCGCCTGCACCAGCTTTTTGCTGCCGTTGTAGTTATCGCTCACCACCAGCGACACGTCGCTCTCGCCAAAATCGCGGTCGAGCAGCACCAGCGGCCGCTTGCGCGCTACCTTCTGGTGATGCAGCTGCGTTTCCCGGGTAGAGGGCACCACGAAGAGCCCGTCAACGTTGCGCGCCAGCAGCCCTTCAACCAGACTGTTTTCATGCTCGCTGTCGCTGTAGGTGCAGGCAATCATTAGCTGATACCCCGCCTGACGGCAGCAGGCTTCGAGCTTTTCCGCCAGGGTGGAGAAAAACAGGTTGGATAAACGCGGGATCACCAGCCCTAAGGTCTCGGTTTTATTGAGCTTCAGGCTGCGGGCGATATGGTTAACGACCAGCCCGTTCTCGGCGATGTAATCATTAATACGCTGCTGCGTTTTGGCGCTGATGCGATACTGCTCAGCTTTGCCACCCAGCACCAGGCGCACGGTGGTAATCGAAATTTCCAGCGCCCTGGCGACTTGCTCAACGGTTTTGGCCATAAACTCATTTTCCATAACGAACAGAACGGCTTAATCATAAACTAATTCGAGTTAGCAATACATTAGCCGCGCTGTTATTTTGAACAAGGCGTCAGTTTTCTGACGCCACTGGCGCTGTCGATCGCGATCCCGCTACGCGGACGATCGTTAAGATCCTTCCCTGTCCTCTCTGTCGGCATGTGTGCCGGGAGAGATTCTGGCCGCGCTATTTCATTTTGCCGGTTTAACCTCGGTCACCCAGGTGGGGAGATCCCATGTCCCGCCGAGGCGAAGATAGCGGCACATCCCGGTGGTCGCTTCACGGCTTTTACGGAACGTTGTGCCATCCCAGAGCCAGCTTGCCGTCCCCCAGCAATCGCCGAGCCCTCGCCCTTTCTGGCTCATAAAAATCTCGCCGTCACCATACTCAGAACCGGAGACGGTGATAAGCGTCGGATTGCCCTCAAGTTTGCTATCCACAACCCAATAGCCATATCCCTCGTTATAGGCCGCCCGCCAGCACAAGGCCGAAATAAGTGAATGCGCGTTATCCAGCGGCGTCAGGCTAATAGCTTCAGCCTTCTCTCCCTCCTCAGGCTGAAGGCGATCGCACCAATCATCGTTCTTTAGCGTGGCCAGAAGCTTCGGCTTGAGCACCGCCAGCTCAGGCGCGGTTAACGCTCTCTCCTGCGCCTTCTCAGGCATGACCCGGTGAATGATCGGGGCAGGAATCGCCGCCCGGACGCTGCTTTCCGGCCTGTCGCCTTTTTTGGTCAACGCGCCCGGCGTGCCGATTCGCCCCTGAACATCGTCCATTTTCAGCAGTACCGCGTAAGCACCTTCGCCGGAAAGCTCAAACGGCGCCTCCCCGCCTGTAAATTCGACCTTCCCGCTGCCTTTGATGGTGTTAACGATCGCCCGGGCCTGATTCTCCGACAGCGGCCAGCTCTCTTTTACGGGCTTCACATCGCCTGCCGGCTGGCCGTTGATCCACAGCGTAAGTTTGCCCGGCAGAACGTCGCCGTCGGTCACCTCCGCCAGCATCAGCTCTCCCGAGACGGCGGTGCCCGCTGCGGCCTGGCGGGTCAGCAGCACCGAACCTCCGCTTCCTTCTTCAGCGCTGTATCCCGCCGCCCGGCAGGTCAGCGTGTTATCACACACCACTTCCCAGTCTTTGTGGCTGAATGAAACGCCTGTTTCCGCCAGCGCGGGAAGACTAAGTACGGCCAGTGCCAGCACGCCTCTCCAGAGTTCCTTTTTCATACCTTCTCTCCTTAATCGGTCATCCGCGTAGTCTGAATAATCCCCCGCTCAGAGAGAAGCGTTTTCCCCTGCCGCGACATTTTTCAGACAACGACATGGATGCCGCACCGCTTTACGCTTCGTCGAGCATATTCCCACCCGTTCAGCCAGGCTGAAAATAGCGGGCAGCGAGTCTGATTACCTCATTCAACATCATTTCTGGGTTCACAAAATAACATCCGCCGTGATGTTAAATCATCTTGTGATATTCCGCGCGGCTGCGACCGGCTAACTCTTTTTACGCTCTCACTTCATCTTTGCGATTCATAGGTGAATTCCGCTCTGGCTATTCAGGGGGTTCTTTTATGCATCGGTTCATCTTTTCTTTGACGTCATCAATAATATGAAGCTATCCCGAGTATTCAGCGTTCTGCCGTCGCTATTTTTTGCCGTCGCGTGCGCTGCCGCATCATCCGGCGTGGATCATTGTGAAGTGGGCTGCCCGACCGGCGGAAGCGCGCAGACGCTGGTTCGTGAAGCCTATACGCTCAATAACAACAGCCACCGCAAATTCGCTAATTGGGTGGCGTATAAAATCACCAAAGCCAGCTTGGCCAGCGGGCGTTCGCGCAGCTGGAAGCGCGATCCGGATTTACCCGCTGCGGATACCCTTGCCCCCGTGGCATATAAAGGGGCCAGCGCAGCATTGGCGGTCGATCGCGGGCATCAGGCGCCGCTCGCCGGGCTCGGCGCCAGCGCAGACTGGCAGGCGTTAAACTATCTTTCCAATATCACCCCGCAGGCCTCCGACCTGAATCAGGGGGCGTGGGCGCGGCTGGAGGATAAGGAGCGCGCCCTCGCCGAGCGCCGCGACGTGGCGGCGGTGTGGTCCGTTACCGGGCCGCTGTTCGAACGGCATATCGCCACCCTGCCCGCCGCGCCCGAGGTGGAGCTTCCCAGCGGCTACTGGAAGATTATTTTTATCGGCTCCAGTCCGGATAAAGGCGAATACGCGGCGTTTTTGCTGGATCAGGCAACGCCCAAAAGCGCCAGTTTTTGTGATTATCAAGTGACGGTGGAGGAGATTGAGCAGCGGACTCATCCGGCGCTCTCGTTCTGGTCCACCCTGCCGACAAGTATCGCCCGCCGCCTGAAGTCCCGGAAGGGGACGCTGGCTAAAGAGATGGGGTGCCCATAATTGGGCATAGGCATCCTGTTGCGCGCATTATCTCGCTTTTGTTTTTTGAATCTGCTTTGCGGTTATTTCAGCAATATCAGGAAAGGCATTTTCCACAGGCGCTAATTAATAGCATCACGCATTCTGTTAATTCTTAATTTGCGGTTAAAGACGTTTATTATGTCCGATTAAAGTCTGGACTTTATTTTTATTACTGGTTAGGTTTACAGGTGTTATTTAGCGCGGTGCGAATGTGTTGGCGCACACCCGCACCGCTGATCACAATTACTATTTCGCGAGAATAGCAACCATGACTAGTGCTGATTGTATTGTAGATTCGTTTGATCCAGAAGTGTCGCCGAAAAATAAGCGTCAGTTGACGGTGAGTTATGTGAGACGTTTGCCAGATCGTCGTCTTGTTCCGGCGCTGATCATGAAGGGCGAGTGGCTGGCGGCGGCAGGGTTTTCGACCGGCACCCAGGTGGAGGTACGGGTGATGGAGGGCTGTATTGTGCTGACGGCGGTTGAGCCGGAACCGGAGCTGGAAGCCGCGATGCGCAGGGTGGAGAAGCTGTCGGCCAGGAAGCAGAAGCAGGTCAGAGAGTTTATCGGGGTGATTTCGGGGAAATGCGTAATAAACCTATAATCAGTAGAAATGAATGGGCGCTTAAACTGCGCCCGACAATAATTTTAGCCCATGCATGGAAGAATATAATTTTGCACTAGTATTAATGCAACAAATAATATTGCCATAAAGCCGTAAAATGCAGTCTTTGGAGCAATTAGATTAACCAGCCTTGCAAAAGAAACAATCAACGACACCATTAAGATAGTTATTATCAATACTGGTATAGATATACACCACATCACTAAATATTGTACTAACATAAAAACCATAAGAATAGCACAAAATATAACCGCCTGACTCCAAACACTAGTCGGCAGTTCTATATAAATACCCATAGAATTTAACAGATTAAATAAAGAATCTAAGGGGTACCACAATATAGAAATACCTGTTTGTTTCTCAAGGAAGGCTAGAAAAAATGGAAAGATCGGCATAAGCCACCAAAACCATGTATTTTCCAATAACATTTTACGATGTTGCAGACACCAAGAAATTGAACTCCAGCCGATTAACCCAATAATAAAACCAGCAGAACACATAAGAAAGTATGGCTCGGCCTGCGATGCAACATAAGGTGTCAAAAACAACATTAAAAATGCTAAAAAACTTAAAAAACCGTACATTAAACCAAGCTTGTAAACGCCTTCCCGGATACGAGTATCCTTGAGCTTATCGTTAATTCCGCCATAACCGTTTTCCACAATAAGAAGAAAAGCATCAAATTTTGGGTTTTGACGTATTGCATTACCCAGAAAATATCCTCCAACGAGAATTTGCAGTATCGTTATTGTAGCCTTCAACATCCATATCTCCTATAATATTCACGATTATAACTTTTTTCGCTTAAAAGAAATAGTTCTGTTACAAACCCAATACTCTTAATAACATTATGAGTAAACCAATCTCATCCATAACTAGATACGATTATCTATAATTAATTTTTTACAAAATACTATTATCAATCAGCACGTAAAATTAAGCCCAGGATCAATTCTTTCTTTTCTAAGCTTACCTTATTCCATTCAACAACTAACTTCGCCAACGCATCATCTTCGGTGTAAAAATAAGCCACAGGAACATCAAGCACAGCCGCAAGCTGATGAACAATCCGAATACTCGCCTGATGAACACCTTTTTCATATCGGTTGATACGAGTACTTGCAACAAATTCATCGATACCAGCCAGGATTCCAAGCTGCTTTTGGGATAAACCTTTATTAACGCGGAGCTCTTTGAGCCGCCGGCTGAAAATCACATTTTGAGTGTTTGAGTCATTCATAACTACGATAATCGTAGTTATCATAATCATTTGATACTACGAAAAACGTAGTATCAAATGATTTGTTTGTTGCACCCTCTTTACGCAAAAGTTCGATCACTCTTCCATAACTACGAAAAACGTAGCAAAAAACCTAAAAATCTAGCTACGAATAACGTAGTATTCATGCTCATAAACCGACTTCCAACAAGGAGATCTGTAACAACATTGCGAAAAAGGGTCTGTAGTGATAGAAACCTACTGGCTAAGCAAGGAGTTACGTCAAAAGAAACGTATCTTCAGCATCAGTTACGAAGTTGTGTGCCGGTTTGTGCTCTAAAACTGAAACTTAGATTTATTCAAGGAATGGTTTTACGTAAAATATCACGTAAACGCGTAGGCAAGATTACAGGGAATCTAACATGGCGAACTTTGACGCTGATTATTGCTACTCTTTTCCCGCCGTACGTGGGATTCAGGCTGGTAGGCCTTTCTATATTGCCACCTGCCCAATGCGTATCATACCCAAGATTTTTAGTTTTGATGAGACTGACGTTCCGCCTGAACTACGGGCACAGAGAACCTTAAACAAATCTCGAATTCCAGAAATGGTTCGGTATCTCTTGGAAAATCCTAAAGATTATGTTTTTTCCGCCTTAACAGCTTCAATTGCTGTCGATGTGCAATTCGACGAATACCCTGGTTCAAACAACCTTGGTACCCTACGTGTCCCTATGGACGCTCAAATCCTGATAAATGATGGCCAACATCGTCGTAAAGCAATAGAAGATGCCCTTGCCGAACGACCAGAACTGGGGCAGGACAACATCCCCGTTCTATTCTTCGTTGACGAAGGGCTACAACGTAGCCAACAAATGTTTGCCGATTTGAACAAATACGCAATTCGTCCCAGCCCCTCTCTTTCGGCGCTGTACGATCATCGTGATGTGAGTTCAAATCTTGCTCGTTACCTGGCAATGTCTATTGAACCTTTCGTAGGACTTACAGAACTTGAGAAGTCGAGTATCAGCGCGCTCTCAAACAAACTTTTTACATTAAGTAGCATCAAACAAGCAACACGTGCGCTGCTTGGTAAAGATCCCAAATTAGGGAATATTGAAGAAAATACAAATATCGCTTCGGTTTATTGGCAGACCCTTTATAGCGTTATGCCTGACTGGCAGTTGGCTGCGAAAAAAGAAGTTTCACCAGCGCAGTTAAGGCAGGATTACGTCCACGCCCATGGCATAGGTCTACAGGCGCTTGGATTGCTCGGTCGAGCCTTACTGCAAGAAAAGCCTGAAGATTGGCAAGACAGGATAATAGAACTAAAAACATTCGATTGGCGGAAAAGCAATCCAGAGATGGTAAAACGCGCTATGCAACATGGAAAGCTGAGTAAAACCAGTGTTGCCATCCAACTAACCTGTAATGCATTAAAAAATGCATTATCGCTCCCCCTCACTCCTGAAGAACAGGAGCTTGAAGCTCAAATGGTTGTCTCATGAGTAAATTAGTTCAGGCCTACGATTTGGCCGAATACGAAGATTTTATTAATCAGGAGCAGTTCGCCGGACGCCCTCTGGCCGAATATGTTGCTGAGGTTCAAAGAATTTATTGTGCGGATAAGCGTCCGTGGGTAATTGGCTATAGCGGCGGGAAAGATTCTTCCGCCGTGATCACGCTGGTGTATCTGGCCCTGCTTGGCCTGCCCCCGGAAATGCGCAGCAAAGATGTTTTTGTAGTGTCATCCGATACGCTGGTGGAAACACCAGTGGTAGTAGATTTAATTAAGAAAACGATGCTGCAGATTGAGGCAGGTGCAAAGCGTAATGGCCTGCCGATCACTCAACATGCGGTAACGCCTAAAACTAATGAAACCTTCTGGGTCAATTTACTGGGGAAAGGTTATCCGGCCCCGACCCGTAGTTTTCGCTGGTGTACCGAGCGTATGAAAATCAATCCGGTGAGCGACTTTATTAAAGATAAGGTCAGCCAGTTTGATGAAGTGATTGTTGTCCTCGGCTCACGTAGTAGCGAGAGTGCCTCCCGTGCGCAGGTCATCGCAAAGCACAAAATTGATGGCTCACGCCTGGCCCGGCATACCACGCTGGCAAATGCGTTTATCTATACCCCTATTGATACCTGGGATGTAGAAGACGTCTGGAAACTGCTGCGCGGCGCGTTCCGCTATGCTCCTGAAGATATCGACGAATGGGAAAGCCCGTGGGGTGGAAACAACCGTCCTCTGTGGACGCTGTATATGGACTCTTCCGCACAGGGTGAGTGCCCCCTGGTGATCGACGAAAGTACCCCCTCTTGCGGGAACTCTCGCTTTGGCTGCTGGACCTGTACCGTAGTCACCAAAGATAAAGCGATGGAAAGTCTGATCAAAAATGGCGAAGAGTGGATGTCACCATTGCTGAAGTATCGTGATCTGCTGGCGTTTACCACCGATCCGGCGAATAAAGACACCTATCGCAACTATAAACGCCGCACCGGTAAGGTGAGCTATCAGTACGCTAAAGACGGTGAAGATCGTAGTGCAGAGCGTAAGCATGTTCCTGGCCCCTACTGGCTCAAATACCGCCAGCAGTGGTTAAAAGACTTACTGGAAATTGAGCGTGATTTAAACGCCCAGGGCCACACGATTACGTTAATTACCCAGCCAGAGCTGCACGCTATCCGTCAGGAGTGGTTGAAAGATCCTAACGAGCCAGACTGGTACGACACATTGCCGGGGATTTACCGCGAGGTATATCAGCAGGATCTGAATTGGGTGGTCGACGATCAGTCGCGCTTTGATGCCAGCGATGCTGATTTGCTGGCGCAGATAACGCAAGGGTTCGACGTAGTACCTGAAATGGTGATGAAACTGATTGAGCTGGAAACTTCGATGGAAGGGTTAAGTCGTCGCCAGGGGATTTTTGACAAGCTCGGAACAATTTTAAAGCAGGACTGGGGCAGCCTGGAAGAAATCCAGCAGCAACAGGCAACGCTGCAAAAACGCAACGACCGAGATATTCATCAGGACGAAGTGGATAAGCTAGAAGCTGAACTCCAGACTTTACAGCGCAGAATTATCGATGCAGGCGAATCGTCTGTGCTCATCGATGAGGAAAATGAACGTGCTCATTAAGCAACTAGTATTACATAATTTTCGAGTATTTTGCGGCACACACACCATCGATCTGGCTCCCAGAAAGCGTCCGCATGAAGTAAACCCTCGCCCGATTGTGCTATTTGGTGGTTTAAATGGTGCAGGGAAAACATCTATATTGTCGGCAATTCGACTGGCACTGTATGGGCGTTTAGCGTTTGGCCCGGCAATGCAGCAGCAGGAGTATGTTGAACAACTCGGAGCACTGGTGCACAACGGGACGTATACAGCAGAGCGTCCGGATGAGGCCGCAGTAGAACTGATCTTTACCTACAACCAAAACGGTCATGAGACTGAATTCACCGTCACACGAAGCTGGAAGAAAGGGAAGAAAGATCGTCTCTCTTTGCAGCAGGATGGGCAACCGCGTAGTGAACTCAGTTATGACCAGTGCCAGGGGTTTTTGAATGAATTAATTCCTCACGGTGTTGCCGATCTTTTCTTTTTTGATGGAGAGAAGATTGCAGAGTTGGCGGAAGATGAATCCGGCAATATTCTGCGTACAGCGGTGCGTCGTTTGTTGGGACTGGATCTGATCGCCAGACTGCAAAATGACCTGATGATTTTTGTCAAACGCCAGCAAACCGCCCAGTTGGCTGGCTCCCAACAACAGCAGGTCGAAGCGCTTGAGACAAAGATTAAAACGCTTGCCGGTCAGGCGGAGAAATTGTTGGAAGAGGCCGATTTCGTCAACTCGCGGATTGAATTTTTATCCCAGGACATTATTCGCCATGAGGGATTATTAAATGCGCAGGGCGGCGCATTTGCCCAGACAAAAGCACAGGAAAAACAGAAAGTTGAAACTCTGTTAAAAGAAAAAGAGCGTCTGGAAAAAGCGTTACGACAGGAATGCGATGGATCGTTGCCCTATGCGCTAGCGCCTAATACGTTGTCGCGGTTGCTGGAAAAAATTGTCAATGAAGCACAGATCAAGCAGGCGAAAATTTTTGAGGCGGAGTTAAATCAATTTTTAACACAACTCAAAAATGATATCGCGTTCCGTTCCAGCAGTGAGAGTAGTACCAGAGCCATTGCTACCGAAGCTATTACCAATAATTTGGACGCATATATGGCAGCCAAACCAAAAGGTGATTTGCTGTTTGATATTTCTGAACGTGAAGCCGGTATGCTCCAGCAGTCCATTGAGCAGGAAAGCAAAAAAGCATGGCAGCGTTTTGATATGTACCGCCATCAATTAGCGGATATTGAACAACAACTGGAGCAAGCCGCTGCTAATATTGCTCGCGCCCCGGAAGACGAGCAGTTAATGGACCTCTTTGCAGCATTACGCGATCTCGATCATAAGCGTGAAAAACAGCGGCAAAAATATCGCTCGTTGCTGGAAGAGGCTAAACGGACGAAACAACAGCAACTGGACTGTGTTCGTCAGGTACAGAAAGCACATGACATCACCCGTAGCCAACATGGTTTGAGCAGCGCATTTAAAAATGCGCAGGAGACCATTAACCTGCTCGATTACTACAGCGATGTGTTAACGCAGGCGCGAGTGAAAAAATTATCTGCTAACTTTGAAATTGCCTACCACAAGCTGGCTCGTAAAGAGGATTTACAGCTTAATGCGCACATAAATCCACAGACATTTGATGTTGAATTGGTGGATGAAAAGGGTTCGGTAATTAATCGTAAGCTGCTTTCTGCGGGTGAAAAGCAGATTTATGCGATCGCTATTCTTGAGGCGCTGGCAAAAACCTCTGGGCGTGATTTTCCGGTAATTATTGATACGCCGTTAGGACGTCTGGATTCTCAGCACCGGGATAAGTTGATTAATCATTATTTCCCGGAGGCCAGTCATCAGGTTGTGTTGTTATCCACCGATACGGAAGTGGACGAGCGTTATTTTGTTGATCGACTGCGTGATGATATTTCTCATGCTTACGAGATTGTATTTAATGCACATACCAAATCATCTGCGCTGAAACCCGGTTATTTCTGGGAACTAACTAAGGAGGTTGTCTAATGCTCCCAAATCGAATGGTGCTTAGCCGTCAGACAGAAGACCAGCTCAAGAAGTTAAAGGGTTATACTGGAATTACGCCCAATATCGCGGCTCGACTGGCATTTTTCCGCTCGGTGGAGAGTGATTTTCGCTATTCGCCTGAGCGGGATAGTAAGAAGCTGGATGGTTCGCTAGTGCTGGATAAAATTACGTGGCTTGGGGAAACGCTGCAAGCTACGGAACTAGTGCTGAAAATGCTTTATCCTCAATTAGAACAGAAAGCGATCATTAAGGCATGGGCGGCACATGTCGAAGATGGTATTGCTGCATTAAGGAATTATCGAAGCTTAAAAGATTTCGCCTTAAACTTATAAAAACAAAAAAATGAATGCCGGACAAACATTCCGGCATTCAATTAGATCAACAGTTCTTATATTTTTTCCAGAAAAAACACCCATCAACCATATCTTTAAAAGATGGGTATCTTAATTCAACATCAATTATAAACCTGTCAAAAACAACATCCGTTTATAAGCATCATTCATCCCTTTTGTTGATGAGGGATAAAGAGTAGAGTCAGAGAAATCCTCTTTGTTTTTTATTACATTTAGATAGTTTGTAAAGTCATCACTTATAACCTTCCTAGAAACGCCATGCTTAAGCAAGACAGCTTTTAGAAATTTAAATATGCAAGCAATGCCAACTGTTTTCTTGAGAAAATTATCATCCCCCAGATCTTTCCAAAAAATTTCATCTGTGGCATCCAACGCTAAAGACAGTACTTCTTGAATAGCTTTATCATTTCCTTGAATATATAATTTCCTTAAGGGATACTCTGCATCATCTTTAAGAACACTTCTTCCATATATAGTACTTTCGCCCGCATATCGCTTTGAGTTCATCAAATATCGATCATCTTTAGGATTCTTACTTATCAGAGAAAGTATAGCTTCTACAATAGAGGCGGTAGAAACACGCCAAGAAGCTGTATTGTTTTTTTTATGTTCATCTGCTGTTCTATATTTAATCCTATTTAACAAAGGCTTTTCACTGTTGAAAAGCCGAACAAGATAAACAGCTAGGGTTTCTGGCGGCCAATTTATTGGCTCTTCATTATCCAGTTCATAACCAAACAATTGATACGCTAAACTTTTATCGACTTTCCCTTGATTGTAATTTATCGTCGAAAATAGAAAAGCTTGATAAGGCATAGCTAAATCGATATAAATTGCACAAAGTAGATCCATTTGTGTTTCAGCATATTCAAAAGCATACAAGCGATGCTGCCCATCAATAATAGAAAGAACTTCCGAATGTTTAGGCACCTTTATTGTGTAAAGGTTCTCTGTAGTTGTTGGTTCGACTAAGCATCTTTCGCTTTCTCCAGCATATCTACCTGATTTTAAAAAATTTGCCCCTAGAATTATTGAGTTAGGAAAAGCAGCAGACTCTCCATCAATAAACTTTGATATTTCGTGTAGCCTTTTATTATTCAGTAAACGCTGAACACCTTGGATAGTCCCATTTACATTCTCGGCCTTTAAGGAAAAACTTATTTCCTTTAGAGTACCAGAAGGTATAACACAGGCATAATAATCAGCAAATGGCTGGGACACTTTCATTGCTAAAAATTCATGATATCCACTCATTCTAGGCCATCTCCATTTAGTTGAGTGACGGGATGTTCTAGAGAAATTGCCGCCTCGTCGAGTCCCATACCTTGTAATTTATCACTATCCAATACTATGCCACCAATAAGATTATTTGCATCCGTTTTTACGATATATTCCTTTTTCCTAATATTTGTGAATATCCATAAAAAAATCGATAATACCCCTCCCCAGAAAACCTGAGGGGAATCACCTGTTGGATTTTTCAATGCAAAGAATGACAGTATAAATGCTACTACCCAAAGGAAAAATGCTGCATATTCCTTTACTCGGCTATCACTACCGTCATCAGTTAATAAATCATCTGAGCTAATATTTTTCTCGCATTCTGAATCATCTTTTTTTTGTATAAAAAACTCAGCAGCAATCCCACCCAACAACCCTAAGTTAAACATAAATAATGAAAAATTCTGAAAAAGAGTAATATCAAGAGATGAGATATACAAACAAACCACATTAACAGATTCAACTATTTTATCTGAGTGTATAACTCCTCCCGATGTTGTTGTAATAACAGCATTTGTTGGAACTATTGTTTCACAGACAGGTGAGAGGTCTAAAGAGTATAACCATGGAGCCCATATCCCTGCACTGGATATAAGCATAATCACTAAAAATGAAAATATAAATTTTGGATTTTGTATTACTTCATATATTACAGAAAGAAGAAAATTCCATAATAAAAACCAATACTTGAAATAGCCTTTTTCATCAATCTTTAGCCTATTGATTGATAAGTAATATTTTGTACAAGCAAGAAACTTTTCTCTTTTATTCATACAATTAACTCCCAAAATGCCTTATCACGCATCTTCTTGACCTTTTTATCTCCATCAATATACAAACTATAATGTTTTTCAAGCTGCCGAATCTGTCCCATCAAAGACTCCTGCTCGCCTTTATCATCAACGTTAAATACCGCCTTAATATCTGCATTCCTAATCTCAGAAACACGATGGATCACCCAGGTCAAAATATATGAAGCATAATTATTTTCCCCAGTCTTAAAGTGAGTGATCTCCTGCGTTGACAGGATCGCACCAACACCATACTCACGGCCTTCTTTAAGAATCTTACGCAGGCTGGAGAAATCCTGCCGCATAAAGTTATCGGCTTCGTCCACCAGAATCATTTTGGTGAGCTGACGATAATCCCCCCTCACCACCGGTTTACCGCGCTTTTGCATCTGAGCGTAAAATAGATCCAGCGTAAGTGCGACTACCAGGTTTTGCACTTCTGGCGGGTAACCAGCCAGTTCGATCACGGTGACGCCGTCAATCAATTCGTACAAGCTGGTCATCTTCTCCGGGATAGTCTCGAATATCTTGTAACGCGCCAGTTTAGAAAGTGCTGCATAAAGCGAATCCTCTTCAACCTTCTCCTGATCAAGGAAGCGCTGCCACACATCTTCAATCGTCGGCGCAGTCCGTGACCATGTTGTCGGATCTTCCGGCGAAATGCCTGCCGCTTCGTAGCATTCTAAAATCAGATTTTCTAATTTGAGCTGCTGCTTATGGCCCAGCCCATAGGCTTTCGCCATCGTTTCCGATAGCCCACCAGCGGTATGGATTGGTAACATTGGCGTATCACCAAACAGAGACAAGGGGTTGTAAGGCAGCTTAAATAATTTGTACTTTTTGGCCCCCGTAGCATCAAGAAAAGCCTCATCCACATAGTCTGATTTGTAGTCGAAGATCAGCAAACCAATAGGTTTACCATCAACGTTACAGGACTGATTACGCATCAACTGTGTGACTAGCGATTTAGTAAACTGGGTTTTACCGGTGCCCATCGTTCCAATAATGCCGGTATTGGTATTCATGAACTTCGCGGTGTTGGTTGGCTCCCAATGTAATGGGCTCTGACGCGCAGCATCATGACCAAACAGGATCTGTAATGGAGTATCGCTAATATCAGGTATCACCACCGGTACGGCAGGCTGTAACGACTCCGACTCAGATTCCGAAATGCACTGTGCAGCAGTCGGCGTTGTGACTTCTACCACGACTTCGGGTTGTGATGGACTGGCATCACACTCAGGCTCAAGCCGGTATTTTTCCGGCACCCGGTAACGTTCCGCCAACGGTGGTTCATCCCCCTGCGCCGCAATCAACGAAGGCAGCAGTGAATAAGGGATTTCTATCTGTAAAATATTCTCCGCTGTCTCTTTATAAGAGAGATCGAAGCAGGTTGCGCTGTCCACATGTGCCACGACGAAGCCGTCCGCATAGTCGGCCAACTCACCTAACCGATAGTCGCCCGTTAACCACCATTCACGTCGATCCAGCAAGGGAGCCAGTTTGTTGCTATCCAGCACACCGTACAGACGCAGTTTCTCCACCTGCATCAGCACCTGACGAATAAAGAGCGCCCGGTACAATTGTGATGCCAGCGTTTGTGGTTCCAGAATGTCCTGCTGTAAGTAGCGTTTCAACTCACGGGCCTGTTGGCCTGCATAGCTGTAGTCCGGTCGCGCCCCGGTTTTAACTTCCAGCGGCAACAGGTAGAGGCGGTTTTCTTTGAAACCAACAAAGAGCACATCATCAGAGATCGCGCCGTTACGATAACCCTGTAGATTTCTCGATAAATCAGTCTCTTTCATTTTCAACCCGACATTGCCGGACACGCGGATCATTTCGGCGACCGATAGCGGAATCCAGCAAATATCGGACTGGTGCAACATAGATTGCACAAATTTGTACGCACCTATAATGCCGTGCTTCTCTTTACGCTCTTTTTCACTGGAACGCAGCATTTTCAGCAGCCATTCGCCGTTAAAGGCATTAAATTCAGCCAGCAAATGCTGACTATCAATAGCAGGTTGTCCTGACTGGCTTCCGGTCTGGAGCAACCGCAGGAACAAATCAACCTGCTTCGTGACGGTGACGGCATCGTAGCCCGCGCAACTGGTGTACTGGTCAGAATAGTGGATAAGCACCACATCTTTTTGGCTGGTGAAAAAGTCGAGGGTAACTTTGGGATCAATGATGGTTGTCCAGAGCGCACTGTTGTAGGAGTAATTGAGCAGCTGTTTAAAATTGCCGCTCACAGCCAGGCCGATCCCTTGTCCATGATACTGGCTGTTGCTTTGACGTGCAGGTTGCCACAGGCAGCCGATTAGTCGGGCAAGACGCAGGGCGCAGTAGGACTCAGTATCCACATCACGCAGTCCAAACGCGGTAAAGTAAGCATCCCCCTGCGTTTCGGCACCTTCCCCAGCGATCAACCCATGACACAATACCCCACTGGACGCATCTTCAATGCGGATCTGGCGGCAATCCACAGGTGCTGTATTGGTGAAAAATGCCAGATGTGCATAGGCCAACTTGTCGCTTTCTGACGGCAGGACAAACTTGCTGAACGTTAACCGGCTACGCAGCAAATCAATCAGCATATCGGCTTCCGCCCGCCATACGCCGCTGTTCAGATCGAGATCGTTTTTAAGCTGTTCATAGCTACCACTTTCAGCAAAGTGATCGAACATATTTGGTAGCAAACGTTCATCGTAGCAGTTCACATGAACCGAAATAGCGTGCTCTTTTTCTTGCTTAAAATATTCTACTAATCCCAGAAACAGTTCTTTGGCGTTCCCTTGATTAATGGCATTGATAATCAACGCACTGTTTTCAGCGCTCTGGAACAACCGGGCGTAAGCGTCCGTGAACTCATTAAGTTTGTCTTTTACCAGACGTTTAACGTAGTCATGGCTGACCTGCCGCTGGGGAACCACATCAATCCAGAAGCGGTTTTCATCCACCGGCTGTAGTTGCGCGTATTCATGCTCACTGTGATAAACAAACGGCACTAACCCGGAAACCATCAGGCGATCAAGAGTGATCGGCGGTAGTGTGGCAAATGATGCCGAATCGCGCTGTTCTGACTCCGCAACGATAGTTTCTGCCAGTTGTAGATGGTAGGCCAGCACCAGAGGATGCAGCGGAGAGAGGCGCTCATGGCTATCATTGCGGCAGATCCCAAGATGCAGAAGACGTTTCTCTTGTGCTGTCAGCGCTCTGCTCAGGCCTATTTGCTGGAGTGACTGTTCAAACGTAGTAACAATGTAGCTGACCAGTGTGCGATATTCCGCTGACCACGACACCAGACTCGGCAGGGTGTTACGACGATGATAGTAGGCAAATAACTGCTCATAAGCGTTATGGAGATCGGGGTAGCTGGCAAGAAGTTCATCCAGCGCAAACTCGCTATCGTCACTTCCCGTACCCAGCAGACGTTGCTCAATTAATGAGGCTTCCAGTATCAACAACTGCTGGCGTACACCGACGACCTTGTGTTCAGTATTATCGAGTATGATGCGCCCTTTTAGTCGGTTCCAGGTTGCATTGCCCTCTTCCTTAAATAATTTGTTGAAACGACTTTGGTCAAAAAGCAGTGGCAGCGTTAGCCCTTCTTCTGCTCCCGGTCCCTCTATGTTAAACGGCAGACGGGAATCACCGGAAACGATCGCAAACTGAACCAGGTCACTTTGATTTGCCAGCGTCTCAAAATTTACCTGAGCATAAAGCTGGCAGTCTATGTCTTCGCTCTCGTCATCCAGCGTACAGGTCAGGTTGCCAGACTCGGCAATACGCAGCGTGTTATCTTCCAGTTGCAGGGTTATTTGTTCTTTACCTGGCTCAATGCGATAACAGTGCTGAATATCGTTTAACCAGAATTGTCCCTGCTCGACCAACAACAGGCGAAATTTATACTCTTCGGCTGAATTATTGCGGTTAGTCAGTTCGAGACTAAAGAAGCAGGGATGCCCATCAAAAGGCACCGACGCCATAATGCGGGAAGTCTTGCCGCCTGCCCGGCTGGTGCGCCAGAAAGGTGTGTTCTTTAACTGACGATTATGGGCAATCTTTATCTGGTTATCCTGAAGATCATTACCCTGAAAACTGAACTCCAGCTCAGCCTTTGATTGTCCTGACTGCACCTGCACCAGCACGCTGATGTCACGTTTGCCTGCCTTACTGGCGCTTTTCGCCCGTAGCCAAACCTCGCCGTTTTCGACGGAGACGTTCTCCAGCACCAGTTTTTGTTCGCTGTTCTGCTCTTTCTCTTTCCTGTAGTCAGAGAAATCGAGCTCACGCCAGTCGCCTTTATCGTAAAAATGCTCCTGAATGAATTTTGTACTAAATTCAGGCAGTACATTCTCCAGCTGTCCGCTGTAGCGTTCAACGCTGTCTTCTATCTGGCGATATAATTTCCGGTTTTCATTCAGCCGAGTGCGTAGCTGTTTCTGGCTATAGTTCAGTAGTTCATCATCTTTAAACAGATGAAGCTCAGAGAAATCCAGATTGCCATCATCCAGCAAGCGATACAGCGACGAGAAACCAAATACGGTCGCGCCTTCATCCAGTACCGTTGCCAGTTGATCCTCCAGCAAACAGCGGGACAATTCTGAACGGTTACTATCGGTGGTAATGAGCTTTTCCAGTTGATGGCTGAAAGTTTCCGGATACCAAATAGCATCCGGTGCCGCCACGTCTTTCGTGCTGTTAATCAGGGTGTCGAGCATACTGTTGTGAATAATCAACAGCGCTGTTTGGGCAAAAACGCCGCTGCGCCCTGCAACTTCATCGCGCAAATGAGAAATGTAGTTTTCTGTGAATGCTGGAGCCTCGGCTCCGTGCAGTACAGGAATTAGCTGAACACCATTGCAGGGGAGACAATCAATATATTGCCCTGCCGCAATTTCCAACTGATTGCTGTCCGCCAGAGAGACGAATGCTTCCCAGAGTTTTAGGGCATTATCGGGATCGGGAGATTTGAACTGGTAGCGCTCGCCGGGCTGAATGATGCCACCTACCCATTCAATAAAAGTTTCTGCCAGATAGGTTTCATACTGTTTTACGGACATACACGGCGTCTCCACTATCACTCATTCGCTCTACATTTCCCATGCGTTCATAAAACGCCACCAGTGTTTGCGCCGACTGGTTATCCAGATAAAAGCCGCGCTGTTCAAAACCACGCAGCAGTTCGTGCAGGCGGAGTTTGTCATTTTTGCCCACAGTGAGATTGGTCAGCAACAGAAGACGATCCTGATTCAGCACCAGCACTTTCCCTGCCCGACCACGCACCTGAATGAAGTCAGTGCAAATCTGGTTTTCCAGCTCATTAACGTATTTACGATTTACCGTCGCGCGGTCAGTTTTTTTACCCTGGAACTGCTCTACGGCAACGGATAAGAGCTGTTTGAAGGCATTTTCCAGGTTTGTTGCGCGTTCACGAGCTGGAAGATCTCGTTCTTCCTTACTAATAAATTTTTGTATGTAATCATTAAGCTCATCTAACACTTGATTTGGGGTGCCCGAATAACTCAAACAATCCTGGTATACCTGCCAGAGAGGACGTTTTTTCGCCCCTTTTACCTGCAACACCTCCAGCGCGGATAGTATCGGGAACAGTTTTTCGCTCTGGCTAGCGAACAGCTTATAACCATAACGTTTCACCTTTTCCCGTTCGGAGCTGGCTTTTTCGCTATCAAGAATAAAAAACAGTGATTTGCTTTGTGGTTCGCCGTCCTGCCAGTTGTCCAGATTGAGCGCCAGTTGAGCGCACCAGCTAAAGGCGTACAAACGTAGGGTGTTGGTCAATTCTTGTAAAAGGTATTGTGGGTGCTCCGCCAAAAACGCCAGATCGGACTGAAAACACGTGACCATATACGGAAGATAGGGTTGCTCTTCGGCAAAAGGTCCTTTCCCCAGCAATTTTATTTTTTCATTGAGCTTATTCAGCATTTGCTGCTCAATGAAGTTCAGTCTGTCCTGTATGGGATAACGGAGGCTGAAATCTCCCATCAAATTGGCAAACAGCGTGCCAAGTCGTTTATCTGCCGTTGAACCCGCACTTATTTTTTCACCATTAAACTGGGCGTGGAACAGTAAAAAAAGTGGGGAGACACGGAAAATATCCTGACTGGAAAAATACATCCGTTCCAGCACGGACCAGAACGCAGGCTCATCAAGCAGCTCCTGCAGATGTGTTTTACAATCTTCACGGAATTGGTCAGGATCGTAGGCTTCAATTTTACGTTTCAGGGCGTAGCTAAGAGCCAGTCCGGTGACGAATTGCCAGCTAATATCGTTGTTTTTATTGCGTACAGGCAGGTAACTATCCAGTTGATTGTTACCCACTTTTAACTCGGTTGCGATAGGATACATTCTGCTACCCCTCCATACCGCTAATAGTGATCATATCGTCATCCGCCTTTGCACGATAAACCCGTTGTATGCCATCATAAAATTTGATTTCGCTGCTGGATTTGGCCTGCTCCGCGATCAACTCAACAATTTCATCCAGCAACACGATGGCATTTTTATCGTATTTATTCGGACGATAACCATTATTCAGCTTGTCCAATAGTTCAAACAGATTAAGTCCGATATGGATATGCGGAAGTGGATTTTGCCCCACTTTTAAATAGACATCGAAGCCGGTTGAATGAGCGGTATGCTTATTGCGGATAGCGTCCCAATCAGGCTTAACCTCTACCGGTGCGGTTATTTTGACTCCACCAAATTCACCCAAAAAAAACTCTTCTTTTTGCATACTTAATTCAGGCGCTTTGCGGTTAGCGTAGCGCTGGATACCCGCGATAAGCTCAAAAGCATAAAAGCGATTCAGTGCTCTTTTTTGCTCCGGATCTGCTGTGTAATTCCTATGCAAGTGCCAAATTTCTGAGTAACGTTCAAACAACGATTCGTTAAAGAACGCAGAAAATCTCCGATGATAATCATTACCCAACGATTCGTGCTGCAACAGCCAGAAAAGCCGGATCAACGAGGTTGCGTCACCAGGCTTAACGCACTGGCGATCAAATTTGATGTGTAACGACTCAAGTGCGGATAAAAAATCATCGAGATCAGCGTCAACCAGTCCCAGTTCATAGCGCAAAACAAACTGATCAAGTTCATAGGTGTGCAATCTGGCGGGATCAAAATCGGAAACTTTTTTAATCAGATCATTTTCTGCACCAGTGAAGAGGTTATCAAATAAGTAGCCAGGCCCCATCAACAGATGATGCAGAAAGTCCAGCAGCGTTCGGGTCGTTACAAACTGGTCTTTAATTAATCGCGCTTTAAAAAGCTGCGTAATTAATACATTCTGCACACCAGGTATGCAAAGCAATTTAAAGTTTGCGACCTCTTTTAGATCCGGATTGACTGACTCATCGCGCCGAAAGATAAACTGAAAAAAATTATTATCATCATCACGAGTTAAGTTATCTAATAAGGCTTTAATAAATGATGAATAGTTTTTATTTTCGTTAAACTGGAATTTAGGGTAGTGTTCAAAATCAAAAAAAGAACAATTCCCCTTACGATAAGGACGGCTTGCATCCTGCTGTGCTGATAAAAATGAGTCAATTGCAGACCGGATCGCCTGGTGGCATTCAGCACCTTCTCTGGCAAAATTGGCTAGCATCCCTGTGTTGATGCCAATGAGCAACGGAGATGATTGTTGGTGATGATTAGCAAATAAATCATTCAAAGCATCAATAGCTGATTGTCGAGGGGCAAAGCTATGCGTGGCATCCAGGTGGAAACTAAATCGCCGCTGATAACGCGGATCTGACTGACAGCGGGTTAAAATTTCGGACTTTCCGTCCCCGCTGACCTGCCCCCACGATTAGATACAACGCTCAGTTAGTAACGTCGGAATCTTC
>OGYT01000938.1_pt1 | contig 21148 bp, 9 predicted proteins | sample 1576631 | NCBI WGS metagenome assembly OGYT01 (sample SAMEA3541588, study PRJEB24748) | human gut metagenome | biome: human gut; feature: human-associated habitat; material: faeces | place: China | collected 2012
AAAACAACAAAAAAAAGGCTTCATTTATTTCAATTGCTGGTTGGAAAAGAATGCAGCCATTGTCTTTTTTACTTTACGACGATTTTACTAATCAACAAAAATATGTTTAACTTTAAAAAACATGGTATGAAAAAAAACTATGTCACAACTGCTGTTGCCTTACTACTTTTAGCAGGATGTAGCAACGATATTAAAGAAACTGATATTCAGTTTACCGGTGATACGGGAGCGAAAGTTTCTTTTAGTGCAGTAATAAACAATCATGAGGCTAGCAATCTTGTTACAAGAGCTACGGAAACAAACTGGGAGGCAGAAGACTCGGTAGGAATCACTTGTGGTACGGAACAAGTGAATATTCATTACAAATACAAGGGCAATGGTCTTTTTGCAGCAAAAGGAGGAAATGCAGAAGAAATTTGGGTATTAGGTTCCGGAGAGTATGATGTAGTGGCATACGCTCCATTTTCTGGTACATCAGGTGAAGAACAACCTGCATTAGAAGTGACTACAGCTAGTGAAAATCAAGCTACAGCAGAAGAACGTGCGAAGATAGATTTTCTTTTTGCCAAAGGGAAGGCTACATCACAAACCCCGAACGTGACATTAGCATTCAATCATGTGATGAGTCGTATTAGATTGGAGTTTCAAGCTGGCGAAGGTGTGGACTTGGCAGATATAACTTGTTATCTTATTGGGCTTAAGAATAATGGTACATTTAATCCTAAAACAGGGGAGACAACAGTCAGTGAAGACCCTGTTACGGATAAAGATGATATTTATTGGGATAAAATAGGAGAGCAGGATAATTATACAGTACAAGCTATTTTACTGCCACAGAAGGTGCAAGGCAAAGTAACTATCCAAGCTAGAATGAACGGTTATCTTTATGAAGCCGAGTTTGCTAACTTGACAGAATTGAAATCAGGATTTTCTTATAATTACATCATCAAGACAAATAAATACGAGGACAATAATTATGTGTTGACAATTACAGAACAAACGCAAATAATAGGATGGGAGGATGAAAACCACGATCCTATAACATCCGACCCGAGTATAGCTGAAACTGGAACAGAGATAACTAATCCTAGTTGGAATATTACAGAAGAAACCGTAACTCCACAGCCTGTTGTGAAGTGATCTGTTTACCAATCTAATATAGATAAAAATGCTAAAAATATAAACATGAGATTTATGAAAATATATAATTATATATCAATGCTTTTTCTGGCTGGCGCAGCCATAGTTGCGTCTTGCTCGCAAAATGAAGAACTCACCGGAGAAACACCGGATTCTTTGCAGGGATTTCAGATTAGTGTGTCTGATGAAGGATTTATGGACGAAAGTGGTAAGACACGTGCTACAGAGAATGGATATACTACCCGATTTTCTAACGGAGATGCTATCGGTATATTTGCGGTAAGAGGAGAAACGGTGGTAGAGGATATCAAGAATCGGAAATTCACACTGACAGATGGCTATTGGGAATTGACTGATGGAGGGGATCCTATTGAATACAAAGGTTCACAATTTCAGCGGATGACTTTTTATGCATACTATCCGTATAATGCGAATGTGACTTTTGATCCGACGAAGGTGGATCCTTTTGAAACATACGTCAACAATTGGAAAATAGGCAGTGAACAAAATGAAGGAAATTATACACAATATGATTTGATGACGAGTACGGGTAGTGTTCAGGGGGATCGTTTGAAAGGACAGATCGCTTTTACTATGCAACATCGGATGGCTCTTGCGGTAGTGAAGATGCCTAATTTGACCTATAGCTTTACAAATGGCGGTATAGATGATTATTTGTTACCATTAACAGCCGGTTCGTTTACAGTGAACAATACTCAAGCAACTCCTTATTATCAGGAAAGTACGGATACATACCGTTTCTTGGTTAATCCGAAGAAGGAATTCTCAATTAAGGGTACTTATTCTGGAGTAAGTGAGATGGAATATGAAGCTAAAGGTACGCTGGAAGGAGGAACGGCGAAAATGTATACCATCGAAGATAAAAGTAAAATCAACCATACTTTGCAGGTAGGAGACTATTTTTGTGCAGATGGAAAAATAGTTTCAGTAGATGCGGAAACGGTGCCGGAGAATGTGATTGGTATTGTATGTTATGTAGGAAATTCACAACCCAGTGTAACACATACTGAACTCTATTCAGCAGAAGTTGATGCTTTGCGTCGCGATTTCCCTGCATGTACGCACGGTATAGTGCTATCTATTAAGAATTCTGTGGTAAAAGATAGTGAACAAAATGATGTTGCTTTGAAAATGTTCCATTCAAGTAAGTCTGGTTATTATTCAGACTGGTTTACTTCAGATGAGAATTGGGCAAACAAGTTTGTAGGTTGTAACACAGAGAAGGATGTTAACAAGAATGATGCTTCATTGGTTTTCCCAGCACTAATGGGATACAATAATACACAGTTACTTACTATGTGTTACGAAGGTATGGGTAGTCCTTCTACTTGCGACCATGCTTATGCGTATATCAAGGCTTATCGTGAAGCGGAAGCTATTCCGGCAAATGTGACTCCTTGGTATTTGCCCTCTATAATGTGCTGGGATACAGTCGCTAAGAATTTGAGTGTTATTAACCGTTGTCTCAAGAATGTAAATGGTGATGAGATGACCTCTGTCGAGTCAGGAACTAACAGTGGACACTATTGGAGTAGCACACAGCGTTCTCCAGCCAACCAATGGACACACGGTATGGCTGGTGGAAGATATCACATAATTTGTGAACGTGATTCGCGTGCCGGTTATTTCCGTATGATGCTTGCATTCTAAAATAATGACGGTATATAAAGTCCGTTAAAATTATACTTATATCATGAACATATACATATATGAATAAGAAAAACTTTATAAAGGGGACAACCTTACCTGTCGCTCTGTTTTTCACTATAGCAACTTTTGCACCTGCATGGGGATTGCAAACAGCTTCGGCAGCCATCGAAGTTGTACAGCAGCAAAGTACTATAAAAGGAACAGTAGTAGATAGCCAAGGCGAACCGATAATTGGAGCAAGTGTACTTGCGGAAGGAACATCTAATGGTACAATTACCGATATTGACGGTGTATTTAGAATAAATGTACGTCCCGGTGCGAAATTGAAAGTATCTTTTATAGGTTATACCGATAAAAAAGTAGTAGCGAAAAATGACATGAAAGTCATTCTGGTAGAGGATGTGACAGCACTTGAAGAGGTGGAAATCGTAGCTTATGGTACGCAGAAGAAAGTGACCATGACAGGAGCTATCGCTAGTGTGAAGGGAGAAGAATTGACCCGTGTATCTGTAGGTTCGGTTTCCAATGTATTAGGAGGGCAGATGACAGGTTTGACTACCGTACAATATTCCGGTGAGCCGGGAGCGGATGCCGCTGAAATTTTTATTCGTGGTAAAGCTACTTGGGAAAATTCTTCACCGTTAATTCAGGTAGACGGTGTGGATCGTGAAAGTATGAGTGATATCGACCCGAATGAAATTGAATCCATTTCTATCTTGAAAGATGCTTCGGCAACAGCCGTATTTGGTATTCGTGGAGCAAATGGGGTCATTTTGATTACAACTAAACGAGGAAAGGAAGGAAAGGCGAAAATTTCGTTTACTACTTCTGCTTCTGTATTGATGCCTACAAAAATGGTAGAACAGGCAAGTTCCTATGACTATGCCCGTTTTCATAATCAAATGATGTCCGGTGATGGCAAATCTGCCTTATTTAGTGATGGCGTGATTCAAAAATTTGCAGATGGTTCCGATCCTATTCGTTTCCCAAATATACAATGGGCTGACTATATTATGAAAAGCTCTACGCTTCAGAGCCAGCATAATCTGAACATCTCGGGAGGAACAGATAAAGTACGTTATTTCATCTCTGCAGGTGCTTATACGCAAGGAGGACTTTTTAGTGAGTTTGATCTTCCTTATAATTTAAGCTATCAGTACCGTCGGTTTAACTATCGTACAAACTTGGATATGGATGTCACTAAAACGACTACTTTGTCATTCAATATTAGTGGTAATGTGAATAATTCAGATCAACCGCGTACGAGTCAGGGATCTTCCGGATTGATTAAAAATATGTATTATGCTACTCCTTTCTCCAGTCCGGGAATCATAGATGGAAAATTGGTAAATTCGAGCGATGAGACTTATTCAGACGGACTGAAATTACCATTTACAGGAGGTACAGGTATGGGATATTATGGAAATGGGTTCAGCCAGACCAGCAACAATTCGCTGAATGTGGATGTGATTCTGGATCAAAAAATGGACTTCTTGACTAAAGGACTTTCTTTTAAAGTGAAGGGATCTTATAACAGCTCGTTTACAGTTAATAAAGTCGGTTCTGGTGGGTCTATTGCTACATACACTCCTGTATTGATGGATGACGGTAGTATTGCTTATCGTAAGTTTGGAGAGAATACAGATGTGAAGTATTCGTATACTACAGGCAAAGCACGTAATTGGTATATGGAAGCCAGCTTTAATTATAATCGTACTTTTGGTGATCATACGGTGACAGCCTTAGTTTTGTATAATCAACAGAAAGAGTATTATCCGAAATTATATTCGGACATTCCTCATGGATATGTCGGATTAGTCGGACGTGTCACTTATGATTGGAAGAGCCGCTATATGGCAGAGTTTAATGTGGGTTATAACGGTTCGGAAAACTTTGCGTCCGATTTGCGCTTTTCTTATTTCCCGGCTGGTTCTATAGGTTGGGTGATGAGTGAAGAGAAGTTTTTCCGTCCTTTGAAGTCGGTGGTTAGCTTCTTGAAATTACGTGCCAGTGTCGGTTTGGTAGGTAACGATAATATTGGAGGATCGCGGTTTATGTATATGGCTGATCCATATAATGTCGGTTTAGGTGACTTGGCAAATCGTGTAACGGCAAGTGGAGGAGCAACTAACGCCTGGGGATATGGATTCGGAACAGATAATGGTACTGTTAGTCTGGGTGCGCGTGAGGTAGCTAAGAATAACCCTGCTGTGACATGGGAAAAAGCTCTGAAACGGAACTATGGTGTTGATATTAACTTCCTTGATGACCGTCTGAAAACAACCTTTGAATATTATAAAGAACGTCGTAATGACATCCTTTTGCGTGACGGTACAGCTCCGGGAATGTTAGGGTTCATTACTCCCTATTCAAATTTAGGAAGTGTAGACAGTTGGGGCTGGGAACTTTCTTTAAAATGGAACGATAAGATTGGCGATAATTTCCGTTATTGGGCGGGTATTAACCTTTCTTATAATCAGAATGAGATTCTTGAAAAGAAGGAAGCCCCGCAGAATAATTTATATCAATATCAGAAGGGACACCGTATCGGTTCGCGTAGTCAATACGTTTTCTGGCGCTTCTATGATGAGGATACACCTGCGTTATATGAGCAGACATTTAATCGTCCGTTCCCCACTCACGAGAGCATTCTTCAAAATGGAGATGCGGTATATGTTGACTTGAATGGTGACCGTAAGATTGATGCGAACGACGCAAGTTATGACTATGGCTTTACGGATGATCCTGAATATATGCTAGGTATTAATTTAGGATTCAGTTGGAAGAATCTGGAAATAAGTACTCAATGGACAGGGGCCTGGAACGTAAGCCGTATGATTTCGGATGTATTTCGTCAGCCGTTCTATTCATCTTCCAATAGCGAGCAGGGAGGATTGTTGGCATACCATTTGGACCATACATGGACACCGGAAAATCCGTCACAATCTTCGGAGTATCCGAGAGCTACCATTGATAATGCAAAGAATAATTATGCTACTTCCACTTTATATGAGAAAGATGCCAAATACTTGCGTTTGAAAACTCTTCAGGTGGCATACAATTTTCACTTCCCATTAATGAAGAAACTTGGACTGAATACATGCCAGTTGGCTTTTGCAGGATATAATTTGTGGACTATTACACCTTATTTGTGGGGTGATCCGGAGGCAAGAGCTACTAATGCACCTTCTTATCCATTGTCCAAGACTTATACGTTGAGCTTGAAATTAGGATTCTAAAATAGATAAAGGAAAGATACAATGAAATTACAAAATAAATGGTTCATCGGTGCGATGTTGGGAGCGGCAGTTTGTTTGGTTTCCACTTCGTGTGTGGACGAAATTAAATTCGGAAACTCTTTTTTGGATAAGGCACCGGGCGGAAATGCTACTATTGACACAGTGTTCAATAGTGCGGAATATACGCGCCAATTTTTGAACACCTGTTACAGTAGACAGTATTACGGATTACCCTATAATACGGACAGTAACGGTAATATTCCTGATTCTTCCAGTCCTTATTTAGGAAAGAAGGATGCGCTAACAGACTGCTGGTCACTTTATTTTAGTGACGCAACTGTATATCAGCAGTATTATTTGGGTTCTCTCAATGCCAACTATGGCACGCGTGGTAATATTTTCCCATATACACGGGAAATGGTATGGGAAGTAGTGCGCTGGTGCTGGTTGTTAATGGAAAATATAGATAGAGTGCCGGGCATGGATAGCACTGAAAAAACTCAGTTGGTGGCAGAAGCTAAATGCCTGATTGCGGCACGCTATTTTGATATGTTCCGTCATTATGGAGGTCTTCCATTGTTATATGCTTCATTCACCGGTACGGAGTCAGGTTATGAAATCCCCCGTGCTACGGTAGAGGAGACTGTTAACTACATGATAAAGATGTTGGATGATGCTATCAATTCCGGTGGATTGGTGTGGGCTTATGCTGATGCCGATCTTGCCAGCAAGGCCGGACACTGGACAAAGGCCGGTGCGATGGCATTGAAATGCAAAATCTGGCAATTTGCCGCTTCTCCGTTGTTTAACGATGTCAACGGATATGCAGGAGGAAACTCAGAGGCTGAACAGCAGCATCTGGTATGGTACGGCGGCTACCATGCGGAACTTTGGGATAACTGTTTGAAGGCTTGTGAAGCATTCTTTAAAGAGCTGGAGAGTCAAGGCGGGTATAGCCTGAATAAGGCTTCGGAAGAAACACCGGAACAGTATCGGCAGGCATATCGTATGGGATATATTCGTCAGAACAGCAAGGAGGTCTTGCATTCTGTCCGCACGAATATGTCGGACGCTTTCAACTCAAGTTCTTATATGTGGCATTCCTGGGCTGTTCCGTCACTTTGTCGTACCGAATATCCGCCTACACAGGAATATGTGGAGATGTTCCCATGGGCCGACGGTACTCCGTTTGACTGGAAAAAGGCGGAAACAGAAGGTAAGTTGGATGCAATGTTCCTGACCGGAACATTCAAAAATGGAGAACAACTATTGTCGGAAATCGTATTAACCCGTGATCCTCGTCTGTATGAGCATTGCATGGTAAACGGATTGCCGAAGATGTTAGACTGGAGTGCAGGAACAATGTCCGGTTTACCTTATGAACTGTGGGTCGGAGGATACGATGAAGGACAAAATGCAGCGCTTGAATCAGGTAACTATGCGACTGGTTATAAAAATATGAAATATTATTTGGGAACAGAGTACCAACGTCAGTATACGCATTGGGTATATCTTCGTTTATCTGACATTTATTTGACTTATGCAGAGGCCTTGCTTCAAGCCAAGAATGATCACCGGGGCGCTATTAACCAAATGAATATAGTACGTGCCCGTGTAGGATTGAAGAAAGATTTGGCGGAGTGTGTTACAGATAAGAATTTACTTTCTGACAAAGCAGCCTTATTGGAAGAATTGCTGTGCGAGCGTGTTCGGGAATTGGGGCTTGAAGATAGCCGTTACTTTGATCTTATCCGTTACAAACGTGCCGATCGTTTCGAGAAGCGCCTGCACGGGTTGCTCACCTATCGTTTGGATGATACCGGTAATCGTATAACGGGAAATGCTAAATGGAATGAAGGAGATAAGAACAAGGGGGCATTGCAGCCTACTCGTTTTGAATATGAAAGGTTTGAGTTATCCAAGCCGGTCCGTCGGTGGTGGACATACGGATTTGATCCCAAATGGTATCTTTCTCCATTCCCGCAAACGGAAATTAACAAAGGATATGGATTGATTCAGAATCCGGGTTGGTAATGTGAGACAGCGAAATAGATTAAAACAATATTGAATATTGATTTATATGAGAAAAAATAAGATTCTGATACTGGCTTTACTGGTTTGTTTGAGCATTCCGGTCAGAGCACAGAATACAGACAACAACATTATAGGTATTGTTGTTGATAAATCGGGAAACCCAGTCTATGGAGCGTCCGTTAATGTGGAAGGTGGCGCAGTGGAGACCCGGGTTGAAACTGATAAAGATGGTAAATTCGAGATTGCGGTCGAGAAAGGACAACGTTTGAGTGTCGTTTCTGTCGACAAAGGCTCTACCACAGTTGTGGCAAAGACTGATGGTCCGATGACTATTGTGATGGGATATGCAGCTCAGACTATTGATGTGGGAGCTAACCGGACATTCAATCGTCATGAATCAACAGCAGCTGTTTCTACCACCTATAACGAAGAGTTTAATAAGCGGTCTTCCCGGAATATATCCAATTCTTTATATGGATATGGATTGGGCCTTACTACTTTGCAGAATGCGGCCAGTACCGGGTTAATGGCAGATCCTACCTTTTATATACGTGGTTTGCAGAGCTTGTCAAGTAGTACACCGCTTGTGCTGGTTGACGGTTTGGAACGAGACATGAGCTTGGTGAGTCCGGAAGAAGTAGAATCCGTTTCCATCCTGAAAGATGCCGCGGCTGTGGCATTGTACGGATACAAAGGGGTGAACGGTGCGATCTTGATTACGACAAAGCGTGGTAAGTACAAAACAAAAGAGATAACTTTTACGTATGATCATATCATTAACACTCAGTCTCGCCGTCCGGAATTTGTAGATGCAGCTACGTATGCTTCTGCAGTGAATGAAGCGCGTGGATATGAAGGTTTGGGAGCTCGGTATACTCTGGAAGAAGTCGATGCTTTCCGTAATGGAGTAGGCAGTGGAGGGGCTTCCCGTATGTACCCTTATCTCTATCCTAATGTGAACTGGATTGATGAAACCTTTAAAGACAGAGGAGTTTCTAATAAATATACGATCGAATTCCGTGGGGGAGGAGCAAAGTTCCGCTACTATACTATGGCGAATTTATTAACAGACAAAGGGTTTATCAAAACCCCGAATGCAAATGACGGATATTCTACACAGAATATGTATTCACGTGCTAATTTGCGTACAAATCTGGATATTGATTTAACCGCCACTACCAAATTGAAGTTGAATCTTCTCGGTACCTTGTCCGAATCTCGGATTCCGGGGGCTTCGGTTAACCTATGGGATATGATTTATTCGATTCCTTCTGCAGCTTTTCCGGTTCGTACGGAAGATGGCAGTTGGGGAGGAAGTACTACTTGGGCGGGGACGTCGAATCCTGTCGCACAATCGCAGGGAGCTGCTTATTCTAAAGGACACTCTCGTAGTTTGTTTGCCGACCTTACCTTGTCACAAGATTTGTCTGGTTTGCTGAAAGGATTGGGAGCTAACTTTCGTTTAGCTTATGACAACTATTCCAATATTCTGGAAGACCATAGCAAGACTTATACGTATGCCGGTTATGCAACAAGCTGGACAACTAACGGTCCGTTTTATACTGCCATTTCAGGTGGCGAATCCAGTGAAATGGGTTCGGGTGCAGGTATTGACAACTGGGCGCGCCAATTTAATTTTGCAGGTAGTGTCGATTATAATCGCTCGTTCCAAAAGTGGGATGTGTATTCTCAATTGAAATGGGATTATGAATATCGTGATTCATACGGTCTGAATACCACTATTTATCGGCAAAATGTTTCTTGGTATAATCATGTAGGTTTCTCTAATCGCTATTATTTGGATCTGGCATTGGTTGGCTCGGCTTCCAGTTTATTGGCACCGGGACATAAATGGGCTTTTTCTCCTACCATTTCTGCTGCTTGGGTACTTTCGGAAGAAAAATGGTTGAAGGATGTGTCTTGGGTGAACTTCTTGAAATTGCGAGCTTCATTTGGAGTGATCAATGTTGATTATCTGCCTAAAGACGGAAGTACTACTGTATATGACTATTGGGACCAGATTTATACGACTACCGGTACGCAATATAAGTTTAACAGTAGTTACGACTCTGAATTCGGAAGTACTATTATCGGTCGCCTGGCAACTGCTAATTCAACACATGAGAAAGCGTATAAATACAATGTTGGTGTTGATGCTATGTTGTTCAATGGACTGGACGTGACGGCAGAAGGCTATTATCAACGGAGAAAAGATATTTGGGTCTCTTCCGAAGGAAAATATACCGATGTGTTGGGCGTAGATGCTCCGTTCGAGAATGCCGGGATCGTTGATAGCTATGGCGTGGAACTAGGACTTAACTATACGAAACGGATAGGAGACGTAGTGTTCAACCTTGGCGGTAATTTTGCTTGGAATAAGAATGAAATTAAGGAGCAACTGGAAGAACCGCGTTTATATAATAATCTTGTGCAAACGGGAAATCGGTTGGGGCAAGTGTATGGAATGATAGCTGAAGGTTTCTTCAAGGATAAAGAAGATATAGCAAACAGCCTTCCGCAAAACTTTAGTACGGTAGTGCCGGGAGATATAAAATATAAAGATGTGAATGGAGACGGAATCATTGATGCCAATGATAAAACAGCTATCGGTTATAGTACGACAGCCCCGGAAATTTATTATTCTTTCCATTTGGGAGCCGAATGGAAAGGGATTGGAGTAGATGTAATGTTCCAGGGAACAGGTAACTATTCTGCTGTCTTGAATACAAAGAGTATGTTTTGGCCGTTGATAAATAATACGACACTTTCTACTCATTATTATGAGAATCGTTGGACACCGGAAAATCAAAATGCCAAATATCCTCGTTTGAGTTCACAGAGTAATGCCAATAACTATCAGGCTAATACCGTTTGGTTGGCGGACCGGTCATTCTTGAAGTTACGTAACGCGGAGGTGTATTACAGATTTCCGGAAGAATGGATGAAGAAGACTAAGATATTGGGGAGTGCCAAGTTATATGTCAGAGGAACAGACTTGTTCTGTTCAGATCATATTGATGTGGCAGATCCGGAATGTTATGGTGTAGCGACTCCGCTGAATAAGAGTGTAGTAGTCGGTGTTACGATTGGTTTTTAATCATAAAAACAAAGCGAAAGAATGAAACTGAAAAACATTATCTACGGAATGATGTGTGTAGCCGCACTCGGTTCCTGCTCAGATAAGATGGAATATCATGAGTACAATAATTATGATGAGGATTTTGTGAAGCTCAACTTCGGTAATGTAGGAGGGCTGATAACAAATATCTATTTGTCCATGGATGTGGACTTTGGAAACTATAGCGGGGCAATTCTTGGTTCTGCTACCGATGAGTCCGAATATGCTTATTCGGGAAATCAGATTGAAGACTTTTACAATGGTTCTTGGAGTCCGTCGAATGCTAAAAGTAGCATGTGGACGTCCTGTTATGAAGGGATAGCCAATTGTAATTTATATCTGGAGAAGTTTACCGGACTGACATTTCCCGAGTTGGCTTTGAACAGTGATTATGCACAACAGATGTTCCGCTATACCAATTACCAGTATGAGGTACGTTTCCTTCGTGCATATTTCTACTTTAACTTGGTACGGCAATATGGAGATGTGCCGTTTAGCGACCATATATTAACAGCTGAAGAATCGAATACGTTATCGCGCAGACCGGCACAGGAGATTTTTGATTATATCATAGCCGAATGTGATGATATAAAAGATAAGATTATCGTCGATTACAGTAAACTGGGAGATATGGCATTGCCTAGTAGTCCGGCGGAAACAGGACGTGCCAACCGTAAAACGGTATTGGCCTTGAAAGCTCGTGCAGCATTGTATGCGGCAAGTCCTTTATTTAATCCGACTGATAATAAAGAACTGTGGCATCGTGCAGCTAAAGCCAATAAGGAAATTTTAGATGACAGTAATGGATTTGCTGAAAAGGCAAAACTATTAGTGGACGATTATTCATCACTATGGAGTAAGGACAGTTACAATGATGCTACTAGTGAATTGATTTTTCTCCGTCGTGCCACTACTACCACTAATTCTTTTGAGGGATATAACTTCCCGGTAGGGTTGGAAAATTGTAAAGGTGGAAACTGTCCCACACAGACACTGGTAGATGCGTATGAGATGAAGGATTCAGGGTTGCGTCCGGACGAGTTGGATAACTATGATCCTGCTAATCCTTATTATACCAACCGCGACCCTCGTTTCTATCTGACTATTGCCAAGAATGGGGACGAAAAGTGGCCTAACTGGAATACTGTTCCTCTGCAAACCTATCAGGGCGGACTAAATGCGGAGCCTTTGAGTGGCGGAACTCCGACTGGCTATTATCTGAAGAAGTATTGTCAGACGGCAGTAGACTTGCGTGCCGGTACAGCTTCAAAGACCTATCATTCATGGATTACATTCCGTTTTGGAGAGTTCTATTTGAATTATGCGGAAGCTGTATATAAGTATCTGGGTAGTCCGTATGCAACGGATAGTGAATTTACAACTTCGGCTGTGGATGCTATCAAAGTAGTTCGTACGCGTGCCGAGATGCCCGGATTCCCTCAAGGGATGACCAATGATGCTTTCTGGAAGAAATATCAGAATGAACGTATGGTAGAATTGGCCTTTGAAGGACATCGTTTTTGGGATGTACGTCGTTGGAAGGAGGGTGACAAACATTTCAAGAACATTGTTGAAATGAAGATTACGAAGAATGGGGATGATACTTATACGTATGAACGTAAGGTAAAAGAAAGAAGTTGGGATGATAAGATGTATTTCTTCCCGATTCCGCAGAGTGAAAAATCTAAGAATCCTAATTTGGAGCAGAATCCGGGGTGGTAACCCACAACCGGAATGCTGATGAATAGTGATAGGATATTCTTGCATAGAACGGATGTTTATAGAATAAAAAAACGAAAGAAATGAAGAAACATTATATAATACTGGGGCTGTTTTGTCTGCTGGCCATAGTTGCCTGCTCGGATAATGACCCCGTCGTTGAAGTGAACAATGGCAATCAGACGGAAGAGGAGTTGCCGCCTCTGCCTACTGAAGTTATAACGGGTAGCCGTGCAATGTGGGTTAGTTACGACCCGGCACCAAATGTTGACGCCAATAACTCTTCCGGCATATCATCCGCATTGATTAGCTGGAGATTACTGAAGACCGATCTGTCTAATGTTGCTTTTGATATTTATAAGTCGGTAGACGGTGAGACGGAAGTGAGATTGAATGAGAAACCTATTTCAAATACTACATCTTGGGTGGATGCAGATATTGATGTATCAAAAACGAATGTATACCGGGTCACTCTTGCCAATCAGGCTGAAACGCTTTGCGATTATACATTTACCTCTGAAATGGCAGAAAAGTTTTATCATGAGATCAGATTAAACATGAATGTACCCGATGCATCGATTACATATTCTCCTGATGACATTCAGGTAGGTGACTTGGACGGTGACGGTGAACTGGAGATTGTGGTGAAGAGAGAACCGTATGATGGTGCCAACCAGGGGGGATGGAATAATGGTTCGACCTTGTTGGAAGCTTATAAGATGGATGGTACTTTTTTGTGGCAAATTGATTTGGGAATCAATATTCGTTCCGGTTCACATTATACTTCATATATTTTATACGATTTTGATGGAGATGGTTTATGTGAAATAGCTTTCCGTTCTTCAGAAGGTACGAAGTTTGGGGATGGTAAGGTCATTACCGATGCTTATGGTAATGTGAACGATTATCGAATTCGTCAGACTGATGCTGTGGGTTGGTATTCAGGAGCAAGTATTAATACAATTTGCGGCTTGATAATGGAAGGTCCCGAATATATCTCTATTTGCCGTGGATATGATGGACGTGAAATTACCCGGGTGGATAATATTCCTCGTGGTGGAAGTGGTTCAAAAGCATCGCGTGCTAAATATTGGAGTGAATATTGGGGAGATGATTACGGAAACCGCATGGACCGTTTCTTTATCGGGGTGGCTTATCTGGATGGTATACCTGACGAAGCGACCGGAGTGAGAACAAGCAACCCCAGTCTGATCATCAGTAGAGGTATTTATCATAATTGGCAAGTATGGGCACTCGATTTGAAAGGGAATAAACTGGAAACCCGTTGGAAGTTTGATACAGCCGAACATTCTTCAAAATGGTTGTCCATGTGTTCGCATAGTTTTCGTGTAGCGGACTTGGACGATGATGGAAAAGATGAAATCTTGTATGGTTCTGCGGCTATAGATGATGATGGAAGCGAATTGTGGTGTACCGGAAACGGTCATGGTGACTGTTTATGTGTTGGCAAATTTATAAAAGACCGTTCAGGATTGCAAATTGTTGCTTCATTTGAAGAACCGGGCAATTATAATGGACAAGGACACGGTTATGGATGTCAAGTGATTGATGCAAGAGATGGTGGCTTGATTACCGGCCATGGAGCGGGTTCGACTACTGATGTCGGTCGTTGTATTGTGGCAGATATCGATCCGGATAGCCCGAATTTTGAGTACTGGTCTTCTTTGCAGGAAGGGGTATTCAGTTGTAGTGGCAGTGGATTGGTATCCAGTACATATCCTACAGGTATTGGTGGTGGAGTTTTGTATAATGTAGCCATTTATTGGAGCGGGCAGCCGACAAGAGAAATGCTGGACCGTGCTTGTGTCGTGAGCTATAAAGAGAACCCTGATGTAAACAAGACGAATAAGACTCGTTTGGTATATTTTGGAACTTACGGTAGCAATGACGGTAACCACAGTACCAAATACAATCCTTGTTACTATGGTGATTTTCTTGGTGACTATCGTGAAGAAGTAATAATGGGTTCAAGTGACATGAAATCTATTTATATATTCTCCACGAATCATCCTACCGAATTCCGTCTTCCTCACTTGATGACCGATCATAATTATGATATGTCTCAAGCGATGCAGAATATGGGATATAACCAGGGAACTAACTTAGGTTACTATGTAGGTGCTGAAACTTTGAAAAAAGCAGAATAAAAAGGTTTTTGAATAAGAAATCTCTTATTTGATATGAGTTTGTTGAAAAAGAACAATCCGGCTAACTGTCGGGTTGTTCTTTTTTTCATAGTTGAACGAATCGCCATATATATGGATAATATTCTATTTCTTAATTGATCGGCTCTCCCTACCTTTGTAAGGTGAGATAGCAAATATACATATGAAAAAACTCTTTATCCTTTTGTTCCTCTTCATCACTTTAGGAACAAACGCACAAAACAATAAAGTTTCCGGCCTCAACGCCCGCCAGTTTCATAAATATTGGAAGGTAGAGTCGGAATCTCCGGATTATAAAGTGACATTTCAGGGTGATACCGCTGAAATACTGTCTCCTAAAGGCCTTACCTTATGGAGGAAAGAAAAGATGAGCGGACGGGTAACCATTGAATATGATGCATGTGTAGTTGTAGAAAAAGAAGGAGACCGTTTGAGTGACCTGAATTGCTTTTGGATGGCTTCGGACCCTGAATATCCCGATAATATCTGGAAACGTGAGAAGTGGCGTAACGGAATTTTTCAGAATTGTTACTCTCTGCAACTCTACTATATGGGATATGGTGGAAATTATAATTCCACCACACGCTTTCGCCGCTATGACGGTAATGAAGCGGCAATAATGGAAGCCGGACTTCGCCCGTCCATACTAAAAGAATATACGGATGCCGAACATTTGCTCAAGGCGAACCACTGGTACCACATTAAGATAACAAATGAAAATAATAGGGTTAGTTATTACATAGACGGCAAGCGACTGGTGGACTTCCGCGATACCGAACCTCTGACAGAAGGATGGTTCGGCTTTCGCACCACCCTATCACGTACCCGTATTACAAATTTCCACTATGAATATTCGCCTCACCAAACGTCTACTGTCCCTTTACATTGGATCGGTGATACTCCTGAACAGGACAAAGCTGTAAGCTTCGGAATTCCTTTTGATGAAGGCGACGTATTTCCTGCAACTCCGTTACGGCTGACAACAAGTAGAAATCAAGAAATACCGGTGGACACTTGGCCATTAGCTTACTGGCCGGATGGTTCCGTGAAATGGAGTGGAGTTGCCGGAGTCATTCCTGCCGGAACAGAAAGACTGACACTGGAAAAAGTCCCCCAGAAAGTAAAAACTATCAATAAACAACCTAATGCTTCTATTGCTATAACTGAAACGCCTGAAAATATTCAAATTGAAACAGGCGTACTTTCTGTATTTATTCCCCGGCGCGGAGATTTCCTGATGGATAGCCTGCTCTATAAAGGAACTAAAGTAGGAGAGAAAGCGCGTCTTATTTGTAGTACTCAAAGCGAGCCGATTCAGGAAAATACATCTCAAATATCTTTTACTCGTTACATAGGAGAAATAAAATCAGTAACCATTGAACGTTTCGGCTCTGTACGGGCGCTTGTCAAGTTGGAAGGTGTGCATCGGAACAGGAATAGGGAGATTGAAACGAGTCACGCTGAAAATAACCAAGTGAGTCACTCTAAAGGGAACCAAGTGAATCACTCTGATGAAAACAGTCTGAATAACCGTGAGTGGCTTCCTTTTGTGGTACGTCTCTACTTTTATGGTGGTAGTGAACAGGTCAAAATGGTACATAGCTTCGTCTATGACGGAGATCAGAAGAAAGATTTCATTCGTAGTTTAGGTATTCGTTTCGATATTCCTATGCGTGAAGCTTTGTATAATCGTCATATTGCTTTCTCGTGTGCGGATGGAGGAGTATGGAGCGAGCCGGTGCAACCATTGATAGGACGTCGCATGCTGACTTTAAATAAGGCAGATAATAAGAAAAACAGTCATGAAAAGAATGATACAAAACTGATACCGACTGATGAACCTTCTCTGCAACAGCAGCAAATGGAAGGCAAACGTATTCCGCCTTATGAATTTTTCGATGAAAAGAACCGTTCTCTGCTCGATAACTGGGCTTCATGGAATGACTACCGTCTGTCTCAACTCACTGCTGATGCTTTCTCCATTCGTAAACGCGCCAATAACGATAATCCCTGGATAGGAACCTTTTCCGGCACACGTAGCGATGGATATATTTTTGTCGGAGATATTACCGGAGGATTAGGACTTTGTATGCATGACTTTTGGCAGTCTTATCCCTCTTCTATTGAAATTTCAGACGCACGAACCCCGGTAGCTACCCTTACCGCCTGGTTGTGGAGTCCGGAGTCCGAGCCTATGGATTTACGGCATTATGATCGTATAGCTCATGACCTGAATGCCAGCTATGAAGATGTCCAGGAAGGTATGAGCACGCCATACGGCATTGCCCGTACAACTACATTTACACTTATCCCACAAGGTGGTTATATCGGGAAAAAGGCTTTTGCTGATTATGCCAAACAATTTTCTAGCCCTAGTCTGTTAATGCCAACCCCGAATTATCTTCATGCCCGCCAGGCTTTCGGAATATGGAGCCTTCCTGACCGCAGCACTCCATTCCGTACTTGTGTAGAAGACCGCTTGGATGCTTACATTGACTTCTATCAGAAAGCAATCGAACAAAACAAATGGTATGGTTTCTGGAATTACGGTGATGTGATGCATGCTTATGACCCCGTTCGTCATACCTGGCGTTATGATGTCGGAGGATTTGCCTGGGACAATACGGAACTGGCTTCTAATATGTGGCTGTGGTATAATTTCCTGCGTACCGGGCGTCTTGATATTTGGCGTATGGCTGAAGCCATGACCCGGCATACGGGTGAAGTCGACGTTTACCACGTCGGTCCGAATGCCGGATTGGGCAGTCGCCATAACGTAAGCCATTGGGGCTGTGGTGCAAAAGAAGCGCGAATCAGCCAGGCCGCTTGGAACCGTTTCTACTATTACCTTACTACGGACGAACGTTGCGGTGATTTAATGACTGAAGTAAAGGATTCTGACCACAAACTCTATGAATTGGATCCTATGCGCCTGGCTCAACCCCGCAGTGAATATCCTTGTACTGCTCCCGCCCGTTTGCGTATCGGTCCTGATTGGCTGGCCTATGCCGGTAATTGGATGACGGAATGGGAACGCACCGGCAACACAATGTATCGTGATAAAATCGTAGCAGGAATGAAAAGCATTGCCGCCTTACCTAACCGTCTCTTTACCGGGCCAAAAGCTTTAGGGTTTGATCCGGCAACAGGGATTATCACAACCGAATGCGATCCTAAACTGGAAACAACCAACCATTTAATGACCATCATGGGCGGATTTGAGATTGCAAATGAAATGATGCGTATGATTGATATACCCGAATGGAAAGATGCTTGGCTTGACCATGCCGCACGTTACAAGAAGAAAGCATGGGAACTTAGTCACAGCCGTTTCCGTATATCCCGCCTGATGGCTTATGCGGCTTATCATCTGCGTGATAGACAAATGGCAGAAGAAGCCTGGACGGACTTATTCACCCGTTTGGAACATACACCTGCACCCTCTTTCCGTATCACGACCATACTTCCGCCGGAAGTACCGGCTCCATTAGATGAATGTACAAGCATCAGCACGAATGATGCTGCCCTTTGGAGTCTCGACGCTATTTATATGCAGGAAGTTATTCCAATGGATAACTGAAATAGTGTAAAGTAGCATTAGTTACTTCCTAATCTATTAACAGCAAAGTTCTTCCGCATTAAGGATAAACTTCCTTTCCTTTATACCAAACTTACAATCAATTTATTATAAACTATAAACGCAAGTTCTGTTTTTATAAATGAAGCCTTTGATTATAAAAACAAAGCTTGCATTTTTAAAAACAGAACTTGCATTTATAGTTTACTCTTAAGCAAATGAAACTTTGGTACTAATCCAAAAGATGTTTGCAAAGGGATAAGAGTTACTTTTCTATTAATAGATTATAGGACAAGTAGTATACTCTATCCTTTACGTTCTTACTTTAAATAATTCTTTAATGGACAATCGGTCTTTTTCAACCCTTCAGCAATGCTTTTCGCATTCATGTGCGCTCCTTTCAAGGAAGTGTGCGTATGATCATGATTATAGTAGGTAACCGCTTTCTTGATGCCAACCTTTTCCAATTTATCGGCACTAATTTTATTTAAATCAATGAAATAAGCCCCGGTAGCTTCAGCTGCTTCACGTGTCCATTTACCGAAAGACTCTGTGTTGCGTTCTATCTTTCCCTCTTTCCATTTGTTGCGTGGAGTATGGCTTAAAACGATGGGAATGGCGCCTTTCTCCTGAACGTCCATAATGAATTTCCGAAGATACCAGCCGAATGTATAAATCACCTGATATTTCCCTGTTTTCTCCATCAAAAAGACTTTGCTCTCGTCACCGGAACCACGCAGTTCGGCACGGGCTTTGCCTACATTAATGTCTCCCGCATCATTATGTCCGAACTGAATCAGCACAAAATCTCCCGGTTGCAAAGCATTATATACCTTATCCCAACGACCTTCGTCTAGGAAAGTGCGGGCACTGCGTCCTGCCATGGCACGGTTTTCTACAGATATTTTATTCAGATTGAACTCGTCGGCGATTACGCTTCCCCAACCCCACATACCATTTTTGTCTTTATCCTCATTTCGGACCGTACTGTCTCCGATGGTAAACAATACCGGACGTCCATCTTTACGGCTGGAACCTGTTACAGTATCTTTCTCAATGGGCTTTAGATAATTGGCCAATTCCAGTCCCTCATAAGCACGTATTCCATCCGCAGCAGATTCCGCATTGACTTTAGCACCGAAAGCACTTGTGTGTATACGGTCGATGTAGAACATATATTTCACCTTATTCTTACCGAACTTCTCGAATTTGCGGGCACTGATATCATTCAAATCAATAAAAGGAACCCCCTGTTCTTCGGCTACTTGCTTTGCCCACAATCCGAAAGTCTTGTTGACACGTGTGATGATGGTGCTGTCTTTATCTTCCCAGGCATTGCGGGGAGTAAGCGAGAATAGGATCGGATGAGCACCTTTTGCTTTTACATCCTGAATAAAACGGCGCATATATTCCCCGTATGTATATACGGTTTCTTTCACTCCGGTCTCTTTGATGGTTACGTTCAGCGTATCTTTGCCGATTCCCGGAATAGAGGCGCGGGCACGTCCGCTGTCATAAGGACCATTGTCATTGTGTCCCAATTCGATGATAACCCAGTCTCCGGGGCGTACACCTTTGATTACATCCGGCCAAAGACGGTTGTAGAAAGTACGGCTGCTGGTACCTCCCAACGCATGATTCTCAACAGTAATCCGGTTGGAATCGAAATATTCACCAGCAAAATAGCCCCATCCCCATTGTCCGTTGTTGCCATTGCCTAAAGTTCCGGTACGCATGGTCGAATTACCTACCAGAAACAGAACAGGGTTGTCACCTTTCCGGCTGGAACCGGCTTCCGGTCGCGAGGTACGTGCTTTATTCAGGCTATCCAGCGTGTTGTCAACCACCTGATTGACATCTGCCATGGGAGCGGAAACTTTATTTTGCGCTTGCAGTTGCAAACTGAACGTAATGGCTGTCAGCCAACATATATACGGGAATAATTTGTTTTTCATGAATCTGTTTTCTTTGATATCCCTCACTGACCGGTGTCTAAACAGTCAGTGAGGGAACTAGCTACTAACTAACCTCTAACTAAACCTAATGAATGATTATCTTTAAACCTAATGAAAAAACTGTGTATGTTATTTTAATTTATAAACTTCTGTTCCGGCAAGCAGGAAACAACCGACTCCGTAGTCTTCAAAGTCGGGCACACTCTTATAAGTAACCGGCTGTCCGTCTTTAGGCTCTTTGCCTGTTCCCTGCACATATCCCAGGAATCCGTTCGGATGTACGGCATCTTTCACCATAGCGTTCCATGCTTTTAAAAGGACGGGAAGATACTCTTTACGGTCGAGCAATCCGTTGCGGACTCCCCAAGCCATACCATAAACAAATAAGGCTGTACCGGAAGTCTCTTTTCCTCCGAAGTTCGTCGGATCGTGAAGACTGACATTCCAGAAACCATCTTCACGCTGACATTTCTTCAAAGCCTTGCTCATGGTCAGGAAATCATTGATAT
>OGYT01000961.1_pt1 | contig 20823 bp, 30 predicted proteins | sample 1576631 | NCBI WGS metagenome assembly OGYT01 (sample SAMEA3541588, study PRJEB24748) | human gut metagenome | biome: human gut; feature: human-associated habitat; material: faeces | place: China | collected 2012
AAGCAATCACATCACTATCTGAAATATCGCCACATACATCTAAAAGAATTTCACGCTGCCGCTTCCACGCCATATTATTAAAAAATATGGTAGATGACACCATCTTCAGGACCTCAATATCTGCAATATTTTCACAGATAAACTCATTAAAATCCCTTTTGCTTCTCGGCGCACCATTGATGAAATAACTCGTAACGTGTCCGGAAAATTCTTTTTCCGCCCTGCCATTTTGCTTAATCCATTTTTCTTTATAAACTTTTTTTAGAAATATCCTGTTTTTATTCTCCAGCTCCACCACAGCTTGAACGCTGTGCTCAATCCCGCCGTCTTTTAGCGGATTGCCTGTCAGCTTATTGGCAATCTTAATATCGTTATCCAGCTTTTTATCAAGGCTTGATTTATCCATTAAAAGCCAATAATAAGCGTCGGCAAGAGTAGTTTTACCTACTCCATTTTTGCCGTAAATATTCTTGTCCTCACCATCAGCTTTTAAAATAAAGTGTTTTACATTTTTAAAATTAGTCAACTCTAAAGAAATAAGTTTCATTGTCTTCCTCCTTATGCTATAATCAAATCAAGTTTAATAATTTTGTTTGTTCCGGTTGTCTTAGTGACAGCCGGCTTTTTTTATATCCAGCATAAACTTAAACCAGAATACATAAAATTCCTTAGCCGTCAGGAAGCCTTTCCTGCCCAGCAGTCTTTCCACCATAGCTTTATTCAGCGTTATTCTTTCCTGCATTTACTCTCACCTTTCTTTTTAACTTTCGGGTATAAACCCTTGTCATAGCACATTCTATCGTCGGCGCATACGGTAACTTTTAGACCGCAAACAAGACACAGCTTCTGTGCTTCATATTCTTTTATACGTTTGCCGCACCGCCAACACCGCAAAATCATCACCATCTTTCGATAAACCATAACAAGTATTGTATGGAAACAAAATCACATTTTCATATATCGTTCGTATTCCGAATACGGAATACGGATAAGTCTGTTGTCTCGTTTCGCCTTTATTGCACCAGTGCGGATGCGCTCATAGATGGTCGTATAACTCGTATCCACCTTTTCGGCAAATTCCTCAATCGTGAGCCATTCCTTCCGGTTCTTTAACCTGGCTTCCTGCATTTCCAACGTTTCTTTGTGCATTTGTAAAACTTTTTTAGAAATAGTAATCATTTCATCAAATTCGCGAAGAGCTGCTTCTTTCAGCCTTATAAAAGTACGTATCTTAATTTCGCATTCCAATTCCAAATCTTCCAATCAAATCACCTTCTTTTTCAACATTTTGTTTTCCCGCAATACAGCTTCATGCTCTGCTTGTATAGTAGCTAACCCTTTATCAAATGCACCCATAAAATCACCTCGGTAAAACTCGCTTGATTTCCTGATTTATCTCGTCTATCGTGTAACCAATATTACGACCCATGTCGACAACCATTGCCATATAATCCTGCTCGATTTCTTCAAGTACTTTTCCTGTTATCATTTTCTTTCCGGCAAAATATTTTCTAGCATATGCTATAGCTGAAAGTTTCGTTAATGCCTTTTGATAATGCTTGTCGTTATCTCTTTTTACTTTTATTTTGGTTTGTAAATCATTCGCTACAATTTCAAAATCAATTCCTATAATCTTTGCCAATACCTGCGCATTATTTAAATAAACCTTAGATAATTCATTGTCATCCGTAAGTGCATAATAAGCTGCTAAATCCAGATAAGTGTCATAATGCTGTTTAATTTCCGATGCTTTGATTAATTCCATATTTTTTACCTCGCAAAAGTTTTATTTCGGTAGCAACCCGATGAAATGCTATAAGTTTAGACACAGCGGTTTAATCAGTAACCCACCGCCAAGCGTTCGTCTGGACATGGAGAATTTACATAGTAATAACTAGGCTTTATTAAATTTTTTATGTTAAAACTCGTTTAGGTATTTAATTTCTTGTTGTATAGTTTCATCTAATACATTAAAAAATTTTTTATACGTAATCTTGATATATTCAACTTCAGTTAAAAGTGTTGGTTGTATACTTTTCTGCAATTCAAATTTAACATTTAACAAATTTTTTAATCTCTTTTGAGACAAATATTTACTTATATCTTGTTTTGTCATTACATTCTGCCGTTCTTCAAGTTGCCGCTTGAGTTCGGCATTTTCTTTTTCCAGTTCTTCATAGGATTTGTTCACTTTATCGCCTCCTTAATAGCCTAAAATTTTTCTAATCTGCCATTCAACTTGTCTCTTGAGTATAAAATCAGGTGTTTTACCCGTCATCAAGGCTTCAGCTATTTGTTTAGCTTTTTCATTTCCTTCTGCTATTTTCTTCTGTACGGCATTTTCTAAATCAGTTGCTATTTCAAACGGGTCTTTATCCAAGTTTCTGCCAAAATGAACAGCTTCTAAAGCGTAATGTCTAGGGAAAAACCTATCCAAATCTTGATGTAGTCGGTTTGATACTTCACACATAGCGTATAAATCTACAGCTCGTTTATATGAAGCTTCCTGTACAAATTCATACTGTTCTAACCATGAATTTTCTTCATTTGAATTTAACATCTAATCGCCTCCTTAATAGCCTAAAATTTGTAAAATTATTAGTGCCGATATTGTTATTGCCGCAATTATTAATAGTGGTTTAAGAAGCTTTATCGCCAGCAAAATTAATGACGGTATACAACAAACTATTAATAACAAGGCGAAGAAAACTAATGGAATAAGGAATAGTGTTCCTATACCTAAGCCGATATACTGAATAATTTCCATAAATATTTAATCACCCTTACAATTTGTACTCCCAATTATCTACTTGCAGGTTCGAGGCTTTATTTCAACCTCTTAGCCAAATAATGCCTGCTGTTCGCGGTCGAAGTTGGCGATGAAACCGAGCTGCGTTAATATTTCATGGATTTTAAGTCTGCCTTTTTGCGTCCATTTCGTATACATTTTCGTTTCCTGTCTGCCATCACTTCGTGTAATTGAAATTGTTTCGGATTTTGTATAACCTTTATTCATTTTGTCGTTATACAAAATCCACTGATTATTTACCTTATGCTGGATTTTTTCATCATGCAGGATTTTATTTAATTTTTTGGCACTCAAGCCGTAATCAGCGGCAATCTGTGTCGTTGTTACCGTTCCGGTGGATTGCAGAATGATATCCACATATTCCGCCTTTGGTTTAAACTCTGCAATCTGCTGCGCCTGCATCTGATTTTCCGCAGTAAGCGTTGCAATCTGTTTTTCCTGCTCAATACGTTTTGCTCGTTCCTCTTTAAGTGCTGTGAAAACTTTTATCGCATTATCCGGGTCGGCAAGCATGATTTCGATTGTCTGCGTCGTGGCATATATACCGTGCTTGTTAATTGTCGGTAAGACTTCATCAAATACCCAGCGTTCAAACTTTTCAGCATTCGGTAATTTGCTTCTGATGATTAAGCGGTAAACATCGCCTTCTGGAATAAAATTAAGCTGTTGTTTTCCACCTTCCGTAAGGGTGTAACGTTTTGTTATACCCTTACAATGGTCATTAATAGCTTTACTTACATTCGTATATCCTAAAGCCTTTGCAACATCACTAGCACAAAATAAAATCTTATTGCTTTCTTGAATTATTCTCATCTGACCAAATTCTGGTTTATTAAAAATTTGTAATTCGTTCATTTATTTTTTCCTTTCTTACTTCTTACGCTTAAAGCGTTGTTATTGGGTAAAAAAATAAGATTACTATAAGCAATACAATACACTTTTTCTATTGCCGGTATATATTTGCTATTGGGAGTACAAAGACCTCTTTCCCATGCACTTATAGTATCTTTACTTACACCTATTAGTTTTGCAGCTTGTTTTTGCAATAAATTTTTATTAATTCTAGCTGCTTTTATTGTTATTTTCATCAAATCACCTCGCTTTGATGTTTTTATTATACTACGCTTAAAGCGTCTTGTAAATACTTAAAGCGTATTTTTTTTATAAAAATATTGCTTTTAATACGTTTCAAGCGTATAATTTAGATAAAAACGGAGGATATACTCATGAGTGATTTAGGTAATAAAGAAATTTTTTCTGCAAATTTAAAATATTATATGAACCAATATAACAAAACACGCCAAGATATTTGTAATGAGTTGAATTTTAAATATACTACTTTTTCCGATTGGTATAACGGGAAAAAGTATCCTCGTATAGACAAAATAGAAATGTTAGCAAGCTATTTCCATATTCAGAAATCTGATTTAATTGAAAGACATTCAAACGAAAAAGATTTACCGGAACTTACCGCAAAAGATGAGCGTGAAATAGAAAGTGATTTGGAAGATATGATGCACTCCGTAGCCAGTGCTGCATGCGAGAGCGATGAAGACTTTGAAGATATAGAAGCGTTTAAAGCTGCCGTTAAGGTTGCTATGGTGCAGGCGAAACGTATTGCCAAAAAGAAATACACTCCAAAAAAATACCGTAAATAGAAGGTGCTGTATATGGATATAAAAGCAAAAGCCGAAAAGCTAATAAAAAAATATGGCACAAGCGACCCGTTTGAAATTGCCAAACAAGAGAATATTCACATTATTTATACAAATCTAGGCGGCAAGTTCGGTAACTATGTAAAATACAAACGTGAAAAATTTATTCTAATAGATAACACGGCTACACCTCCTGAAATGCTTAACTTTGTCTGCGCGCATGAACTCGGACACGCTCTTTGTACAACTAAAGAAAATACACAATGGCTTAAAACCTACACTATGAGCATAAACAGCGATAAGATTGAACGTATAGCAAATACTTTCGCTGTCGAGCTCTTATTGCCGGATACATATTTGAAAGAAAACGCTGATACCAGTATCTACGATTTAGCCAGAATAAAAGGTATTCCAGCGAAGTTCATAAACTTGAAACTGAAAAATTAACTATATTAGGAGTGATAGCGTGGATTTTAAAAATCATTAGATAAAACACAGCATGATTTATATGTAAAGCCTAAGTCAAACGAAAAGGCAATTTGATATTCACTAGTGATGACTTTTGGAAAAGTAAGTATTATAAATCTAATAAAAATCTTTAAGGAGATTAAACTTATGGAAATTACACATTTACAAGTAAATGGATCTATTTTAAAAGAAGTCGGTGAAAAAATTCCTGATGTAGTGGTGGCATTAAATGAATTAATAAAAAATGCTTATGATGCAGAAGCAACTGAAGTAGAAATTTCTCTTAACGCGAATAATAAAAAACTTATTATTCAGGATAATGGTATTGGAATGGATAGATCTACAATAGATGCTCTATTACAAGTAGGTCAAAGTAAAAAAAATTATGGTACATTGAATTCACATACAAATAGATATGTTCAAGGCTCAAAAGGATTGGGATTTTTATCAGTATGTAAATTTGGAAAAATTGTCATTTGGGAAACTAAAGCTAAAGAAAACCCGGGCTATTGTATATCAATAGATTTTAACAAATTATATTCCGTTAAAAATATTTCTGATGAAGATATCATTATTAATGAAAGAGATTCTATTTCTTATGGAACAAAAATAACTATTAATTTAAACGACTATGAGGCCCAAAGATTATCACAACATTTTTCCAACGAAAAAGATAGATACAAAATTTTATATTCTTTTTATGATGATAATTTTACAATAAAATTAAATATAAATGGAACAAGATATGATAATACAAATAAAATAAAACTAGAAGAAATTTCTCCTAATTATTTGTTATACAATGTTAAATACAACACTGGAGAACGTATAATAAAATTTTACTGTAAAAACAAACTACTTTTTTCGGAAAAATTTGACTATGATTTCAAAAAATATGAAACAAAAATAAATATTAATCTCAATATTTATCAATTTAATTTATCATCTCCTACGGGAAATAAAAAATCAATTCCAAAATTATTTTATAATGATATTGATAATCTCACACCTTTAATTTACTTTTATAATAATTTCTTTAAAAACTATCAATTATTCAATCCAGAAATATTATCGAATACACAAACAGCGTTAGTTTTACGACAAATTATTGGATTTATTAACATAATACCTGATCCTAAATTTATTGATTTTAACTCAGATAGAACTAATTTACTTGACAACGAATATACTCAAATATTAACTAATTTTTTATTAGAAATTAATAAACGTATTCAAGCAAAAGGTAGTAAATTTAAAAAAGAACATTTAAATATCTTAAATTCAAAAAACAATTTGACAATATTTGACAAACAAAAAGTAACAAATAATACCATAGATGCTAATAAATTTAAAATAAATACTACAGAAGATTTTCGACAATTTATTTCAGATAATATAAAAATAAAAAATCTTTTTGATATAAAGTATGATGAAAATGTTGTATCTTATAGTCTTTTTAAATATTGTACTACTTTAAATGTTGTAGGTTCTATTCAATTAAAAAAATCAGAAACAGAATCGGCTTCTGCAAAGGATAGTTCTAAAAATCCAGGATCAGAATCGGCTTCTCCAAAAGATAGTTCCAAAAAATTATATAATCCAGCTGAAATCATTTTAACTAAAAAAGAAAATATTACAATTAAAATTCCTTCGGAACAAATTGATTTATTAAATTATATATATAAAGCTACTAATAGTATAGGTGAAAAAATCGATAAAAAAGATATACAAATATTTGTCAATGATAACCCCATATCCACAAATATTTTGCCTTCTATTACAGAAGAATGTAGAAAAAAAATCCAATTTGTTTATAATGACCCAAATACATCTAAAGCTGTATCTACCATGTATATAGACTTTGTATTAGCAACAAAAAAGTTAAGGACAAAATCATCACAAACATCTACAATTTTACTACCAACGAATAAAACATATACATTACAACATTTTCCAGTTGTGACAAAATTAATTGAACAAATTAATTCATTACCTAGAGTTAAGTATCAAGAAATTATTGCTTGTTCTTTGCGTGCTATTTTTGATATAGGACTTGAAGAAATCAAACAATCAAATAAACTAGCTTTTTCTGAAAATAACTTTGTAAACAATGTTTATGCAGTATTTGATACTGTTATCAATAGAGAACCTAAAAAATATTTTTCTACAATAGCAGAACAGACAGGTATGAGTTTTAATACCATAAAAAATACAGTTGATTTTTCTTCATTGAGAGAAACACTAAAAAAAGCCCATGTGGGTGCTCATCGTTCAACATCTTACTTGACTGATGATGATATAATAAAATTAGGTATATTAGCTGGTATTTATATCGTTTTTATTCAGGAGTTATTGTATAATCCTGATATTAAATAAAAGGAATGAGGATTAATGTTATCGGATATTACAGATAAGGATATAGAGTTTAAAGACTATAAAAAGCAATCGGATATACACGGAACAGCACTTTATCCAGCTGTTATGATTGCTCCAATACAAAAAAAAATACTTGAGGAACTATTATCTGAAGATAATACCATTCATACTATTTTTGATCCCTTTCATGGTTCGGGTACTGCTTTATACGAAGCAAGTGTTCTATCTGATAATATTATGGTTTTTGGATGCGACATTAATCCATTAGCTAACTTATTTACAAAAGTAAAATTAGAAGGTATTGATTTTCATTCTATCCATAAAAATATTGATTCTTTAAAAAGTATCATTAATAATCCTCCACCTATAATAGAAAATCTTTATTTTCCTAAAATAGATAAATGGTTTAAGCCAGATATTATAAGTGCCTTATCATTATTAAAAATGGCCATTAATAATATAAATTGTAAAAAAAATCGACTTTATTTTTGGTATATGTTGTGTGATATTATTAGAAAGTATAGCAATACACGTAGTTCTACTTACAAATTGCATATGCGCAGTCAAGAAAAGATAAATACTTTGCCTTCTGGAGAGCATTTAATAGAAGATTATATTTTACGTATTGAAAAAAATATCAACAAATTTAAATATCATACTAAAAAATATAAACTTTATAAACAAGATATTTTATCCAAAATAAAAGAGTTTAATCCAAATGAATTTGATATTTCTATTACATCTCCTCCTTATGGCGATAATGCAACAACTGTTCCTTATGGTCAATTTTCAATGTTAGCATTGTATATTATTGATAGAAGAGATTTAGAATTAGAAGGATGGGAATTAGAGAACTATTCTATTATTGACAATTATAGTTTAGGTGGCAAAAAAACTAAAACAAGTCTTTCAGATTTCGAAAGTTCACTATTACAACCATATTTATCAAAAATCAAAGAAAGCAAACATAAAAAGGTTGTTAATTTTTTTAAAGATTATTTTACCTTTCTTAAAGAATTAGTTAGAGTAACAGATAAATATATCGTTATTACTTTAGGACATCGAACTGTAGATAGAGTAAAAATAGACTTAACACAAATAACGCAGGATTACTTAGAACAGTATCATTTTAACAATATTTTAACTAGAAAACGTAATCTTTCAAAAAAACGTATACCTAAAATTACTTCCCTGGTTAATAATCACCCTGTATCTTCAATGAATAAAGAATATATTAGTATTTTTCAATATCAACAGTAAACATTTCAGCTTCATGTTTCGATTGACATGGAGCTTTTTTTCTTTCATACTGAATACATAGTAATAACTAGGCATTTGGAAAGGAATATAAAATGCCTACAATTCATGAACGTATAACAAAAAAGGACTAGAAAAAATCTAGTCCTTAAAGTCTTTCATAATGCGACCATAAGCTGATTATTTTTATAGTTTGTTCTTCCTCATAAACCTGATATACCAAACGGTGCTGAAGGTTTATTCTTCTTGAGTAGATGCCGGCTAAGCTTCCGACCAATTTTTCATATCTGGGCGGCATCTTATACGGGTCTTGAGCTATCAGGTCAATCAAAGCCTTAGCTTTTTTATCAAGATGAACTGCTTTCAGTTTCGGAATATCTTTAACGGCTGTTTTCGTATAAACGATTTTATACAATTACCATTCAACCTCGCTTTCCGGCACGCAATTATCAAGCGGAGTGTTTCTTCCGTCTATAATTTTATCTTTCATTTCCGGATTGGATAGAATGGACAATGTTTCAATTAAACCTCTGTATTCATCTTCGCTCAATACGACGGCATTGCCGAATTTTGTGGTAATATTCAATAAATCGTTATACTTAATAGTGTTTTCCAACATCTCAAAAATATTCTGTCTAAAATTTGTAATATTTGTTGTTGTCATTGCAATCACCTCTCATGTACAGTATAATGTACATATATAAATAAAGTCAATGAAAAACAAGAAAGCACCGGCATTTACCGGTGCTAATCTTAAATAGTTTTTGCAATTAATGCTTCCTGCAATACTTTAGAAAAATTTATGCCTTTATCCAGTGCTCTTTGATTGAGCCATGCAGGAATGGTGAGAGTTTTCTTGACGGATTTAGTGTTTTTCGCTAAATCAATATCAGATTTTATCAGTGTAGCGAATGTATTCTTTTCAAGGTGCATATCTTTGATGTCAGTGGCTTTCGGCGGTTTAATGCCGTCTTCCAGTAATCCTAAAACAAACAGCTCCATCGCTTCCGCTGCTCCCGTCAGTACTTCCGATATATCATCGCCGAATGTTGTACATCCTTCTAAATCTGGAAACTCAGCCCAAATACCGTCGGTATCTTCATGGATAATTGCCGGATAAATAAAAATCATGATTATCCCTCCGATTTCAATTTATAGTGAGGCAGGAAGGGCATTATTTCAGCCCTGTCCTTTTAAGGATTGCATTGAGCAGTCCTATAGGTACATCCTTACCGTGTACAGCAATGACTTCTACCTTATCATCTTTTATCAGACGATGGTGGCTGCTTCTTAAAAACGTCTTGCCAGCCGTTTTTAAGAAGCAGCTTCAATAAGTCTTTGTCTCGCATAATATCAGTACCTCCTCACATTCATAATTATAATACGTGTATACGTATATGTCAACCTACATAGTAATAACTAGGCATAATAAAAGGAGAATTATTATGGCTAGAATATATAAGAAAAACAATTCATACTACTTTTCATTTGAAGCTGGCCGCGATGAACGGACCGGCAAACGCCAGCGCATCGTCCGCGGCGGTTTTCGCACAAAAAAAGAAGCCCAGCAGGCAAGTGCTGAGCTTGAAGTAAAATTTAATACTGGCAAAGTAATAGCCAAACCGAGCGATATCACGCTGCACGAATTCATGTGGGAGCATTGGCTACCTTACCATGGATACCAGGTAAAGCCGTCCAGTATCCACGCCATTAAAGTGCATTTAAGACGTATTGATAAATATTTTAATAATATAAAACTAAAAGATATAACAACGCTGCAATGCAATCGTTTTGCACTTCACATGTTGGAACAAATGCAGCTAAGCCGCAATGTCGTCTCTTCGACTATAGCATATTTAAAGATAATATTCAAATATGCTATATATGTAGAAAATATACTGATTAATAATCCTGTTGATTATGTAGTAATTCCCAAGTATTATAACCAGCAAAAAGAAAATGCGCTGCGCCAAAAGAAAAAACCGCTTTATCTGGAAAAAGAAACATTGAAAAAATTTTTAACCGAAGCTAAAAAGGATTTTAAAAACTTTCCGTTTTACATGGCCACCGTATTAATGACGTACACAGGAATGAGAATAGGTGAAGTATTAGCTTTACAATGGGATGATATAGACTTGAAAAACAAAGTAATTCACGTGAAAAACGGTTATTTTTATTTAAGCAATAACCAATTCATTATACAGACACCGAAAACAAAAACCAGTATGCGAGACATAACTATTCACGATTTACTGATTAAAGAAATAACAGCGTACCGGAAACAATTCATTGCCTTTAAAATGCGTTCATTTTCATGGTTTGAATGTGATTATGATTTTGTTTTAACTTCGGTAAGATTTCCCGGAAGACCATTTTTAGAACAAAGTCTGAAGAGCTGGATGCATACTATCGGTAAACGAATAGATATAGATTATATTCATCCGCATATATTCCGCCATACTCATGTATCACTACTCGCAGAAATCGGCGTACCGCTCGAAGTGATTCAGGAAAGGCTTGGCCATGCCAACGACACGACAACACGACAAATCTATCTGCATATAACGAAGAATACAAAAAATGAAGCCGCGGTCCGCTTCGATAAATTGATGTCTAAAATCTAAATGGCACCCAAAAGGCACCCATAACGAAAATAGCTTAATAAAAATCCTTGATTTTCTTATAATCTAAGTGTTTTATTGATACGCTATAAAAATCAATACCTTTTTGACAATTATATTAAAAGAAAGTTTTTTCTGATAAATATATGGGATAAAAAAGGGAATTTATTCTTATAAATTCCCTTCAGCATGTATCACCCTTACGCAAAGTAACCGGCAGAATTTTTTCCGTATCTACTTTTTTCCCTTGTATTAAGGCAACAATCATATTTGCCGTCTCTGTTGCCAACAAAGTTATCGGCTGCACAATCGAAGTTATATTATAAAAACCGCTCTCTGTTATGAATGTACCGTCATATGCTATGAATTTTATATCTTTTGGAATACTTAAATTCCGTTTATGCGCTTCATTCAAACAGGTATTAATTACCATATCCGCTCCAAACACACCGTCAACTTCAGGATATTTTGCAAAAACTTCTTTAACCGTTTGTCTGTAATAATCCATACCGAACTGGTTCCAGCCCATTTCATAATTTATAACCTCAATACCGCTTTTCATCATTTCATTTTCAAAAACCGCATGGTGTAAATGCGCCGGTGTAGAAACGCTTTTTGCTCCCATTATCTGAACAGGATGTTTGCAGCCTGCCTGTATCATTGCCTGTGCCGCCAATCTGCCTCCCTGTTCATGGTCTGAACGTATAATCGGAATTTTACTGTTGATAATGCGGTCAAAAGCTACAATCGGTTTATTAATATTATTATACAAACCGATTTCCAGTGAATGACATCCCATAATAATTCCGTCAATCATCTGTCTTTGCAGCATATTAACCAGTTCATGCTCAGCATTTTCTCTCTCAACCGTTGAACATACCATTATTTTATAACCGTGCTTATACAATGCAACCTCTAAAGAGCCGATAAACGTTCCAAAAAACGGATGGGCTACATCAGGTACGATAACACCGATTATATTAGTACAATTATGAAATAAATTTCGTGCTAATTCATTCGGCACATAATTAAGCTTCTCTATCGCATCCAATACTTTTTTCCGCGCATTATCTGAAACATAACCTTTATTATTAAGTACTAATGATACCGTACTCGGCGCAACTTGCGCCAGTTTTGCCACATCTCTGATACTAGCCACCAAATCATCTCCTTAAAAATAAAATTTGTTTCACATTTAATAAAATAGTATAATACTTTATATATTTTATCCTATATCAATAAACAATATCAACATCTGTTACATTAAATAAAAATCTTCAAAATATTGTTATAGTATAATACATCAATTATTTTATATAAAGAAGGTAATCAACATGAATAAAAAAGAAGAACTTATTCGATTATGGTTTAACATGTGGTTAAAAAAACAAGATTTAGGTATACAAGAAGTTTTTGAAGAAGATGTCTTGTATATTGAAAGTTATGGTCCTATGTATGAAAATATAGCAAATTTAGAGCAATGGTTTAACGACTGGAATAAAAAAAATACTGTCATAGAATGGAATATCAAAAATTTTTGGCATAAAGACAATTCAACAATAGTATCATGGTATTTTAAATGTGAATTTAATCATGAAATTAATTCTTTTGACGGAATTAGTGAAATTATATGGAATAAAAATGACAAAATACAGTTTTTAAAAGAATATGCCTGTAAATTACCCAATTATAATCCTTATAAATTAAAAATACTAGCCTAATTTTATCTTTAGGCTAGTATTTTTAATGGAAAAACAACAATATTAAACCACCGACAGTCGGCATGGCTACAATACAAAATTTCAAAAAAGGCCGCGGCGCAAGATGAGTACATTTTGAACCGATAAAAGCTCCTATCATCAAGCCCAGCAGCGTCTGAATAAAAATCGGAAAATCGAGATTACCGTTTAAAAGATAACCTAATCCGCCGGATGCTGATATCGGCAGAATAATCAACATACAACTTTAAAAAAGACTATATTAAAAATAAAAGATTACAATCAGGACTACTATAATATAGTAGTCCTTTTATTTAAAAACTTCAATACATACTCTCTCTTTTATAAACAAAAAACCTATTGACATATGTGTATTATAAAAGGAGATATAATTTGCAAAGGTTTATCCTTTTCCATAATAAAAGATTTAACTGTTAGGCAGCAAAAAATAATGGAAAAATATAAAAATTTGTGTTGTAGTGATAGACAAGCCACTAAGTGAGCGTATAGCAAGCACAATAAGGCATAATCGTGCCCGTGGGAGTCATGATGTTGATTTGATGGGCAATATTGTTCGCGAACTAAAAGAAATCGGAAAAACCGACAAATGGATAATGAAACATTTAGGAATGGATGCTGATGAAGTAATTCGATTAAAACAAATGAGTGGTTTAGCAGCACTGTTCAGAGATGAAGATTTCAGTCAATCATGGGATATAAAATAAAAAAGGCCGTACCCTATTAAGGTACGGCCTTTAACGTATATAAAAGAAAGCAGTAGGAGTGTGTTCGCCTCCTTTCTATATGAATTATATATCAGAATTTAATTTTATAACCAATAGATATTATATTACTATCTGCAAATAACCAAATATTATTTATATCTGCATTCATGGCAAGGCTATTATTACTAATACCTAACCCAACAGCATAATTTTTATTCTGTTGACTGTCTTCGTATTTGTTCAAAGAGGCTTTCGCACTCTCCAATGATGTCGTCAAACTTTGAACTTGTTTCTTGAGCGTTGTCGATTGAATTTTCAGTTCCACTAATTCCTTTTTCGAGTTTTCCAGCTGTGCTTTCGATTGTGTTAACTGTTCCTGTAATATCTGATTTTGCTTCTTCAATTCGTTCAAGTTGGTTTCTAATTCTATCAGCTGTTCCTCCGTCATCCAATATGTTTTTTCTGCTGCTGAACAAGATAATGGTACACAAAATAGCCATAATAACAATACAAGTAAAGATGTATTTATGTTTACTAATAAATGTTTTGATTTTATCATACATATCAACACACTTCTAATTTTGTAACTATAGCATTATTTCTATCTTTATCACCAAGACCATCTAAAAAAATCATATTATCATTCATTGCGTGATATCGAGGAAATACTGCGATAAGTGGCTCTTTCGGATTGTTACTTGTTTTGTAAATATCCTGAATAACATGTTTTTCTTTCTCTGTTAATTCTGTTTTTGAAAAAATAATTATAGTTTTCATATATGTTCACTCCATATCTTGATAGTATCTTAATAATATCTTGATATTTTTTCTTATTTGCTAAAACATCTTAATATATCAAGATATTGTCTTTAAATCCTTAATTTATAAGGCTTTTTTTATTTGCCTATCATTTGCAAATGTGGTCGAATTGGGCATATTAACTGCGTAATATTTGACACGGTTAAATTCCTTGAATATGAGGATTTACGAAAGCTGCTTGACTTTTATGCAAGTATCTGTATTCTACTTGATTTTTAAAAGTCAAGTGTAATACTAAAAATTAGCTAAAAGTCAAGTGATTAACAAAATTTTTGTTTAATTTAAGCTAAATTTAGTTTATTTTTATAAAAGACATTTTTTTATCTTCATATATACCATTTTCTATAGGTTCGTTATTATAATTAAGAGAAAATTTAATAGGTGCTATTTCTATTTTCTTTTTATTATTGCAAATAACTTTGTATGGAATTAAAAACTCACCATCCTCTAAACCTAGTTCATCACCTGTTTCTAAAGTAGTCACATTATGCATTTCACTTACCGGCTCATATGTTTTTTCGAAAATATCCGGTTTACATGGATAAAATTCACCGTTTACTCCTTTAATAATCCAATCGCCGATACTTGCATAATGCACGCTGCCGTTTGTATCCTCAAGGGTTTTTATTTTTAACAATGGCGCATTTGTTCCGTTTTCATAAGAAATAATTAGGTCCTGATTGTCTATAAAATCTGCCAATTCCATTAGATTATCGTCATCTTTATCACTTTTGAATTGGACAGCTTCAATTACTATCGGTTTTTTCTTAAATCTCTGCATCACTAAAATCAATCCCTTCAATTTGCAATAATTATCTACCGTTTCCAGCTTCTCCGTATATCGGAACGCCGTACGGTGTGGTCAAATCTATTCCTGCTACATAATAATACGTATTTTCTGCTCTGTTTGCGTAACCATCTTTGTAGATTTCTCCCACGCCCGCACCGATATAATATTCGTCTTTAAACAGATTTTTAAGTGCTTCGAGGCTTCTAAGATTGCAGCGAGTAAATCTATTAGTTAAAAATTGACGGACTACATATTCACTTGTCGGACACCAGATGCCAGCATAGATAAAACAGCGGCTATCGTCTAGAGTCGGCACTCGTTTTAATTGTGGCACATATCTATCTAAACAATCTTGAGCCAATATCATTTGTTGAGCTATTTGTCCTTGTTTACTTTCCAATAATGCTTTCAACGCCGGCAACTCACCTCGATATTTTATATCGCTATAACTTCTGCCGGCAAAATAAGAACCGCCGTCAAGATACGATAACAACAAATCTCCTCTTCCGCCTAATCCTTCCCATTGACTTACTCCCATAGATGGATAATCTCCGGCAGTAGAACAGCTTACACTTCCATAGCTACCCTCAACACCTGTTTTGATAATTCCCAGAGCTATTTCTTTAGCTAATTCTTCATTTGTCATTATGTGCATATCCTTTCATTAAAGTTTATCAATCCATTTATTTATAGCTTTTTTTATATAATCGGTTTGTTCTTTTTTTGTCGGTGTAATACAGTAATGTTCATTCATCCAGATTTTCAGGCCATTTATAGCGGCTTTTTGAATAACAATCACCAACAATAATAATAATATAATCAAAAACGCTAACATCAAAAATCCTCCTTATTTAAAATTGAAGCCAATCATTTTATTATTGGTCTGATTTTCTACTAAATTTATCGGCATCCATAAAGCCCCGGCTCCACAAATTTTATTAGTATCAAACCTGCCATATAAACCAACTGCTTCACCGTTTAAAAGAAACACGCTATATGTTACGTATCCGTCCAACTTAACATTTTCTGCAGTAGTTACCGCAGTATCGTTTTGTTCAATGTATTCCTCATAAATATATTCAACATCTTTAGTTTTACTGCTTTGTTCTATGATATTCTTGTTTTTGTCGTAGATAGTAATACCACTACCTTCTCGGCCATAAACAGGCTTCTCAATAATTTTTTCAGCTTGACTTATTTGTTGAACTGTTTCAAACCTTAATCCGCTACAAGGAATGTGTTTTTGTATATATTCAGCTTCTTTCCTGGAATAAAAACAGAATTCATCATTCAGATAATGCATCATGGCAGGAATTCGTTTATCTTGCATAATAAGTGCTTCAGGCGGGTTTACCAAAATAACCTTACCTTCATTATGCAATTCTATTAATTTTCTTCCGATCGGATAGCCATCTTCTGATTTATCCCCCATCAACATTTCTGTTGGATACAGGCGGTATAGTACATCTATTTTTTTGTTAGTACCTTTTAGATATACACCATTATCGAATATTTCTAAATCTGATAACGGTATTAATACTGAATCTATTAATGGTGCAAGAGGTATAAAGTTTTCATATAAATACTTTGCATTATACCAATCTTCTACATAATCAGGGTCGGCAGCGAAAACAACCAAGCTGTTTTCGGTATGACAGAGATTTTCAAAAACCCTAGCTAACTGTAAATTTATATTATGTTCAGTTTGCGTTGTTTCTTTGGAACTAAATCTAAAATTACCGTAGAATGTTTCCGGTATAGCACAAGGAGTATCGGCGTTTATTTCAACTAATTTAAAGTTTCCTTGTTTATCTTTAACAAAATCCATACGAGATAGATTACTTATACAATCGAATTTAGAGCCGATGAAATTAAGGTGTTTAAAAACATCTATGTGGCGAACTGATTTTACTGTTTTATGCATAGCCCAGAATAACGTATTTGAAATATCAAACAAAGTTTCTTTTTCTTTTTGGGTTATATCTAAAGGTGATAAGGCCGGGTAGCTATAATCCCAATCATCTTCTTTAATATAAGGTATTTTATCTCTATTAATATTATCAATCCAATTAACTTGCTGCACTGCTTCTTCCTCCTGTACTGCCTATTCCTGTTTTACCGTTAGAAACACTGGTTTTATTTCCGATATTAGATATATTTTTGTTTGGAGTTGTAATGTTTTTTGCTCCGCTCTGAGTTTGCTTTTCAACGGATTTAGTGGTTTCTTGAGATGTTTTTTCTTTAGCAGAATTATTAGTTATTGATGAACTATTCGTATTTTGAGTTGTAGGTTTTGAATAAGTAGTAGTTGTATTAGAATTATTACTACTTGAACTACCTAACCAATGACCAATCATGGTTCCGGCCAAGAAATCACTAAAAGATGAACTGTCGTTATTAACAATTACAGTATCACCGCTATCAGGTGACTGTTTTTGCTCCTCATCAGAGCCACAACCTGTCAATAAAATTGTACTTACCGCTAAAGCCGTAGAAAAAATAGCTGCTTTTTTTAATTTTGAATATCGTCTAGGTTTTTTCAATCCATCACCTCATTTAATTCATATATAAAAACTATATATCTTTAAAAAGGTTCATGCATATCAATCTAAAATTTTTATTATAAAAATATCTGATTTTGTAACATGAACTTTAATTACGAATATTCATTTTACAAAAACAGCTTATTTTGTAATATCTAAACTTTGTAATCTTTCATTGGCTATTTCACAATAAACAGGAGTACGTTCAAATCCGATAAAATTACGATTATGCATTTTAGCTGCTACTGCAGTTGTTCCGCTTCCCATAAACGGATCTAAAATAATCGACCCTTCTGGTACAATTTGAACCAATTCTTCCATTAGCGGTGTCGGCTTGCCAGTTAAATGAAACTTATCTGTTTGTTTTACAGGATACTGATAGCAACCTGCAAAAGGGCCGGCGTGTAAATTTCTTCTGCATTTTCCTTTAGTAGCCCAAACAACATATTCACATTGATGACGAAAATATCCTTTGTGAGGTGCTCTTGAACCTCTACCTTTATCCCACGCAATAATACCTCTCCAAATTAATTCTCCTATCTGAACAGCATCTGTTGTAGATGGAAGCTGTCTCCAATCTGTAAACATAAGAAAATATCCACTGTCTTTTAAAACACGATAACATTCACTAATCCAAAGATTACACCAATGAAGCCATGCACGAGTATCTTTAGAATCGCCAATAAAATCTGGTCTATGAATTGTTGTATTTGAACTTTGTTCATATTTTTTAGATGGTAACATAGATTTTTCAGATGCTGTACGTCCTCCACTGCAGTATGGTGGGTCTGTAATTACTGCATCTATAGAATTATCCGGTAATTCTCGTAAGTATTCTAAGCTATCTCCAAGTAGTATTTTATTTAAAAATTTATTCATATTAAAATCTCCTTGTATTATAAATTAATATTCATTATTTACGATTTAAAATATTGGATATACTGGTTGTGATATTTACTCCACCAATAATTAATATCAATGTTTGTATGATACTTGTTAAATTATCTGAAATATCCCCATTTAACGCATACAAAACAAAAGCATATAAAAAAGTGAGTACTGATAAAATAATCAACGCACTCACTTTTGCTTCATTGATAGACAATCCATCTTTTATATCAAATTTCTTATCATCATTATCCAAATTAATCATCTCCTCTTTGTGGTAATTTTATTGTTTTGTTATAAAGTTTTTCCATAGCTCCATTTCCACCTAAAGATTTATAAGCTTCAAATAAATGTTCTAAATTTTCTAGGTTATAGTAAGCTATACAATTTTCTTTTTGAGCTTTATGACAAATACTTATCATTTCTGCTCTACATAAACTACGAGTTGCATTATCTCGCGCTTCTGCTCTATCAATATATTTTTTGAATTTATTATATGCAAATTTTAATACACCACCTAGTACACCACAATTAACTAAAATTGTTATGATGGTTGCACTGTAAGTTTCAAAAAAATCCAAGACATTCACCTCTAATTTGATACACTCTATTAAGGAGTGTGATTGATTTGAATAAAAGATTAAGATTACCAAATGGCTTCGGCTCTATTACTAAAAAATCTGGTCGCCGTCGCCGACCGTTTGAAATCCGCAAATGGATAGACGGGCGACAAAAAGTGATAGGATATGAAGCGTCTTACGAAAGCGCTCTTGCTTTCCTCTGCGAATATAATAAAAATCCATTACTATATTCACCATCTGAAATAACGTTTAGCGAGTTATTCACTTTAGTTAAAGCCTATCTATATCCACGCATTAAGCCACATACTCAGCAGAGTTACACCGCCGCATATAACCATTTAAAGCGGCTGTATGAAAAGCAATTTGCTAAAATTCGTATCGGAGACCTGCAAGCAACTATCCGAGATATACACGATACAGGCGCAGGTTACAGCACCCAGAAAAAGGCGCGACAAGTCCTGCACCACATGTATACCTATGCCGTGAAGTACGAAATAATCCCGCCGGAGCGAGATATAAGCCGATATGTTGATATAGACAAAGATAAAAAGGTCTATAAGAAAACAATATTCAATACACGGCAGATTTATAAACTTTTCAGGGCTTCTGATAACAAATATGCTGGTTCTAATAATGATTTTGGGACTTCTAATAACAGATATGCTGGTTTTGATAACGGTTTTAGAATTTCCAATAACAGATACGCTAAAATGATTTTAATGCATATGATGCTTGGAACACGCCCAAGTGAATTTTTGAATATTGAACGGTCCGATGTTAAAATCCGGCAGCGTTATGTTTTAATCCGTGAAAGCAAAACAGAAGCGGGCAGAAACAGAATTATCCCAATACACAGACAGACATTGCCGTATTGGATAGAATTTCTCTCCGAAACAAGCAAATATATTGCCACGGACATTAACGGTGCACGGCTTAATTACAGCCGTTTTCGTACTCGTTTTGATAGAACACTAGCGGAGCTAAAGATAAAACGCCATACGCCCCATGAGTGTAGGCATACGTTAGCAAGTTTGTTAAATAATGCGGACGCTAATCCGACCGCAATAAAAAGAATACTGGGACACGCCAGCAGTAGCGTAACAGAAAAACATTATACGCATAAAGACCTGCACCAACTAAAAAAAGCAATGGACCTGATAGTATTTAGATACTAAATTTGGCACTAATACGGCGTTAATATTTTTCTGTAAAATTGCCGTATCCCGTTGTTTTCTAAGGCGGAACACGGCACAAATACGGTAATATAATTTTTTGCATAATAAAAGCACCTCTTAACCCTTGTTATTATTGGGATTATCGGTGCTTTTTGTTTTAGCTGCTAATGCAATTTTCTCTGTTTGTATAATTTCTTTGCGTTTGTAATCAGGACACTTTTTATTAGTGCAAAAGCCTTCTGCATCAAGTTTTCTTCCACAAAATGTACAAAATTTAAGCATTATTTAACTCCTCCAGTTTTGTCGCATACTCATCTAGTGTGTTTTGTCGTTCCTGCTGTAATTCAGTAACATACTCAGTATCGCCGTTATTTTTTGCAATCTGAATTGCTTCATCA
>OGYT01000971.1_pt1 | contig 20759 bp, 17 predicted proteins | sample 1576631 | NCBI WGS metagenome assembly OGYT01 (sample SAMEA3541588, study PRJEB24748) | human gut metagenome | biome: human gut; feature: human-associated habitat; material: faeces | place: China | collected 2012
CTGGCTGGTGCGAAGCAGCTGCCTGGCGGAGTGGGGCTCGACGACCGGACGGCGCTGCTGGCCGGGAGCCGAAGGGGGCCAGCTGCGGGATTCAGGTGTTTTGAGGGAATTTGCTGTTCGGGTTTCAGAGCCGGTGACTACGCCACGCCACGCCACGCCACGCCACGCCACGCCACGCAGGACAGTATCTGCTGCCCTCACAACTTTTTCAGGACCCTGCGTTGTGCATACCGGGGCGGAGTGAGGCAGCGCCGCAGGCGCTGTCCTTTCCGCCCGTCAGCCCGCAGGGATGACAGGGTTTTCGCGCGCGAGCAGGCGGCGCCTCAGCCCCGCCCGATCCCGTTACTGACCGTCTCCCTTCCCGCCCTGAAGGATGAAGTGACCGCACAGGTATACGGCACACTGGCGGGTTGCCGATTCGCAGATCTCTTCCAGCACTTTTGCCGTGGTGACGGGGCTGAGTCCTGCCTCGCGTCTTCGTTCGTTTATCAGTGTTTTGTACTGGCGCAGTATGGAACGGGTATCTGTTGAAAGCTGCATGGTGTTCTCCTCTTTCACTGGCAGCCGGAAGCATGTCTTCCGGCATCCTTTCAGGCCTCAAGCGCGGCGCACAGGCTTTGCATGATCTTAATTTCTTCTTTCAGGGTGACCTCTGAAGACACCCCTCCCTGCCCCGCGCTATCGGCGATGCGCTTCAGTTCACTGCCAGCCAGCTTCATCACCATTTCGAGAGAGGCCGCCGGAACAGTCACGGTGCGCTTTGCGCGGCGCTCGTCGAGCATGGTTTCAACGATTGCGTGTATCTGGCCAATGTCCACGCCACTTTCGAGACAGGAACTCAGCCGGCGCATGACTTCATCCAGATCCTCATTGTTCAGATCCCAGTCAACGCACATGCTGCGGATATCATTTCGGTTCCAGCTTGCGAAAACGTATTTCTCGCCATCAAGGTCGGAACACCGGAACATTTCAAGGGCGATTTCTCTTGCTGTACCAATCATCTCTTTCTCCTTAATTCGGGCGGCATCGCCGCCCGTGGTCAGTCAGTCAAGCGCACGCCAGATGGCTGCGCTGGCGGGATGGTTTTCTGCGAAAGCCATCAGCTGCTCATGACGGCGGCAGAAGTGGCGGCACAGCTCCTCATGGTCATGGTTGCTGTGAAACCAGCTGCGGTGATTCAGCACCAGTGCGGTGAGGATGATCCCCGCCACTTCCCCGCTGACAGTCTGCTCAAACCAGTTATCTGAATTGCAGAAGGTCAGGCTCTCCACGTCCGGCGCCATATAACCGCTGCCATCCGGCAGGCGGTAAAACTGCCAGAAGCCGCCCTGATAATCGGGGCAATAACGCTGTGCATAGGCGTACACGGACGCCTCAGCGGTCATATAGTCGCCGCCGAACATGTCGGGCAAAAAGGTCAGACGCTGCGCGCCCTCAAGACGAACGGCATCACAACAGGTCACGGTCTGGTTCATAGATCCTCCACGGTTAATATATTCTCGGTTCCGGCATCGCCGTGACGACACGACAGACCGGCGAAAAGCGGAGGATGCAAGGGCGACGCCGCAAGCCGCAGCGCAAAGCCTTCACGGGCTGAATGCACCGTGAAGGGTGCGAACGGGTGAGGACGGCGGCGACAGCGAACCCTTGTGGCCGATGCGGCCGGGCTACAGTGAAGTCACGGCTATGCCGTCGCCGCACGGAGTTTCAGGGGATTTTTACTGTCCCGACGCGGCCCGGCGGGCGGCGGCGGATAAAGGCGGAAGGCACTAACATCCTTGTATTGTCGGCTATACAAAATGAGTTGATTCTGTAAGTTAACAGCGATGTTAAGAGCAAAGCAGGACGGTGACATCTGGGAGCTAACATGCCAGTGAATAAAATAATTACTGCTTTGTCTTTTAATCAGTGAATGATCTGAGGGGTACGGGCGGCTTTGTGCCAGAAGCGGAACTCGCTTACATCATGCTATGTTAGTTTGCCGGGAACATGTCATCCATTCCTCGCTCAGAGCGAACCATCCTTGATCCTTAGTGTTTAATTTTTTACATCAGACCCCAGCCGACAGTTCCGAAATGCCGTTTCTGGTGAGCCGGCGAAGCTTACCGGCCTGCCGGTTACTGTAGTCGGGCTGACACCCCGGCAACGCCGGGGTGTTGAAGGGGCACTAGGTATTTATGTCTTGAATACACAGTCAATAATCACACCTTTAATCAATGTCATTTTGTTCAAAAGTTGATCACCCTACAGAAGTCAGCAGTTAAATGCTCTTTTTCAGAGATCGTCTGGGGATAAAAAAAATGTTGTTCTTCAGTTTAACTGAAGCTTGACTGACATTATTTTTTAAAATCTTTTATTTAATATTAATATCAACAAGTTAAATAAAAATTAGTCATTAATTAATTCCAGACCATGCAATAAATACTGTCTTCTTGAACAGTATCCTCTGACGTGATAGTTTCAAAATATTACTGTCATTTGGGAGGAATCTTATGGCGACTTCTGTATTGGCTAACTGGCACGGTCATGATTATCAGGCTCGGTATTTCTGGATTGAGGCTTCTCGGCTTAAAAATCCCCAACAAGATTTCGTCGTAGAAGTTTCCTATGAAGCCGATGGCCCTAAAGCCTTTGATGACGTGATTACGCGTTATAATCCCCCCCGCCGCAGCACCGGGCCCGATCGGATTCAGGCGGATTACTATCAAATTAAGTTTCACGTAACACAAGCCGCTAGCTTCGGATTCGAGGACCTGATTGACCCTGCATTCATTGGTGCTGAAACCTTCTCGATCCTTGAAAGGCTAAAACAGGCAAAAGGAACTGAGCCTGCCAACTCTGCTTTTCACCTTGTCACGACAGATCGAATTATCGATGAGGACCCGCTTGGTGAAATAATCAGTAATGTGGATGGCTCAATACGACTCGATAAGTTGTTTGATGGCACGACCGACAGGAGCCGTAAGGGAAAGGTTCGCAAGCTTTGGCGCCAACATCTTAAGCTTTCCACAGACCAGGAGCTGGAGCAGGTGCTTTCTGGTTTTCACATTCAGCAGTCACAGCCCACGCTTGAAGCGATGCGCGAAAAAGTTAATACCTGCTTCCAGATCATTGGCTTGATAACCTGCGAAACAAGTTCGGACTTCCGTTTCGATGGCGCTGCGCGAGCATTACGCAGTCAGGAACGTTATCGTTTTACCCGAGAGCAGTTCAAAGCCCTTTGCGTGGAAGAGAACTGGATCAGATCGGAAGCACCTGAAATCTTCAGAAATGTTGCGCTACGCTCTTTCAGCGATGGGCCACTGGACATCATGGATGCGCTTCCGGAACACACACTCTCCCTGCTTTCTCTCTTCGAAGGTCGATTTCCCTCCCCAGGCATTGAGTGGAATGATGTTATTAAGCCCCAAGTAGAAACCTTCCTCACAAGTATAAGGCAGACGGAGCGTAAAGTTCGGCTGTATCTAAATACCCACAGCTCCATTGCAATGCTTGCTGGCAAATGTCTTGGTCACAAGTCAGGCGTAGAAATCGAACTGGTCCAGAAAGGGAGAATGGGCGACTCTATCTGGTCTGAGAACGAATCGCAGGATGAACCTGATGCGGTTATCGAAACCGAGACTGTCGGAACCGGAAGCGATGTCGCTGTAGTACTCAGCATCGCGAGAAATGCGCTGCCAAAAGCGCGCGCATACATACTCGAAAATCAGCCTGACATAGGACGTATCATTCACGTAACCCCCGCAAACGGGCACGGGCAACGATCTGTGAAAAACGGTTCACATGCCGTAGCGCTTGCCGAACAGGTATCCGATGTAGTCACGAATGCAGATTTACCGGTTGAGGCAAGCCTGCATATTTTCAGCGCTGCGCCAAATGCCGTTAATTTTTATCTTGGCCAGCACACCGATTTTCTGGGGACATGCGTCTTTTACGAGTTTGACTTTCAACGCCAACGAGATGGCTCCTACCTTCCTTCATTTAAGGTTTAATCACCATGGAACTTCAACCTCAGTTCAACGAATTTTTAGCAAATATCAGGCCGACTGATACACAGAAGGAAGACTGGAAAAGTGGTGCAAGGACACTGCGCGAGCGCCTGAAAAATTTCGAACCGCTCAAGGGAATTGTCGTATCAACGTTCCTGCAGGGCAGCATTCGTCGTTCGACGGCAATCCGTCCGCTCGGTGATAAGCGCCCTGATGTTGATATTGTCGTAGTGACCAATCTTGACCATACCCGGATGTCTCCCACTGATGCAATGGACCTGTTCATCCCATTCCTCGACAAGTATTACCCGGGTAAATGGGAAACACAGGGGCGCTCTTTTGGAATTACCCTCTCCTATGTCGAACTGGACCTAGTGATCACCGCCATCCCAGAGTCAGGGGCAGAAAAAAGCCATCTTGAGCAGCTCTATAAGTCAGAGTCAGTTCTGACTGTTAACTCTCTGGAAGAGCAAACTGACTGGCGCCTGAATAAAAGCTGGTCCCCCAATACGGGATGGTTGTCTGAGAGCAATAGTGCGCAGGTAGAGGACGCCCCAGCTTCAGAATGGAAAGCGCACCCGTTAGTGCTACCTGACAGGGAAAAAAATGAGTGGGGCCGGACGCATCCTCTCGCGCAGATCAGATGGACCGCTGAGAAAAACCGCGTTTGCAACGGTCACTACATCAACCTTGTCAGGGCGGTCAAATGGTGGCGACAGCAGAACAGCGAAAACCTGCCGAAATACCCTAAAGGCTATCCGCTGGAACATCTGATTGGTAACGCTCTGGATAATGGAACCACCTCAATGGGCAAAGGTCTGGTTCAGATGTTGGACACTTTTTTGTGCCGTTGGGCAGACATTTACAGCCAGAAAGGTAAGCCTTGTTTGCCAGATCACGGCGTTGACGAACATGACGTGATGGCGCGCTTATCAACAGACGATTTCTGTTCATTTTATGAGGGTATTGCGGGTGCGGCGGAAATTGCCCGTAACGCGCTGGCGTCTCAGGATCCTCAGGAAAGTGCAGAACTCTGGCGCCAACTGTTCGGAGCCAAGTTTCCTTTACCCGGTCCTAATGGCGGCGATCGCAATGGTGGATTTACAGTGCCAAGTAAACCAGCAGAACCACAGAAAACCGGGCGCTTCGCTTGAGTACAGTCGTTCAGCAGGTGCCAAGAGAGCTGCGGGCAGCGTTCACCCTTATCAATAATGATCCCAGGATGCAGACGAACAATGCCTGGGCGCTCTCTGCTGACAATAGATGGTCGCTTAAATTCACCGCCGGGCTTTCCGTACCCTGCTCCAGGTTCATGCCAGACAACAGCGTCTGGCATCTGGTCCTCTGGCAGGAAGGGGCTCAGACTCGCATAGAGGTCTATCCCGATAAATCGGAAGGTATATCTGCAACGTTTCAGCACCAAAACTACAACTTTTCGGATGCGTCTATCCGCGGATGGACATCAGGAAATCCGTGCCTTGAGAATACGCCCGCCGCATTTGGTCGTAACTTATGGGGGCAGGAACCCGAAGCATTACTCGACAGAATCAGCTGGCGACTCAGCAGGTTGCTGCTCTGGATTGACGCCGCTGCACAGGGAAAACTGGCCACAACCGGGGATGCTGTTGAACTCCCCGCCTTCCCCGGTCAGTCACCCTTTACCGTGATCGGTTTTAGCGAACAGACTGATGATCTCCCTTTCTGGGAATCGAAAACAGGAGAATGGGGGTTTGCAAGCAGCACTGGATTGCCCGGTGCGCGCGGTACCCGCTTTTTGCGTGAGTTTTTTGATAACAAAGGAAAGCTAATCCGGACAACTAAATGGTCCCCTTTCATGCGCAAAAGCGCGAGAACAACGAACGCAGTGTGGTCTGTTTTGCCTACCCTCCCCGTTCTGCCTCCTTGGCAGGCACCCAGGACCTGGCAGGAGCTCAGCCATTGCTTCGCACAATGGGGGTTATCACTGCCGGACCTCTTTTCAGATATTGGGCGTTCTGTCAGAGCCCTGCGCAAGCAACGCGCGCCCGAATTACTCTTGCTGGGTTTTCCGCTGGAAAACAAAATTGGAGATGAACCAGCGCGCATTCACTGGCTGGCGCTGAGTCTGGCCGGTCTCAGTAATACAATGACAAAACGCCCCGGATTCCGCCCAACGGAACGGAATCGCAGAGCCTGGGATCGCGAACAGCCGCTTTCACGCGAGCCCATCAGGTGGGTGAGGACGCAGAACTGGGCGGCCGACCAGCTCAGAACACGTGGCGAAGCAGCCAACGACATTCGCAGCAAAAAGGTGCTGATAATCGGTGCAGGCTCACTGGGTAGCATGATTGCAGAAAACCTGATGCGCATGGGTGTTATCAGCCAGGGCATTCTGGACGCAGACCTCCTACAGACCGGAAATCTGAGCCGTCACGCCCTGACAATGACGTCAGTTGGCCATAACAAAGCGGCCGCGCTGGTTGAACATCTGAATCGTATTCTGCCTGACGCAAGTGCACGTTCATTCAGCTGCGCGTTTCCCCCTGAGAGTGAGGTCGCAAAACACTCACTGCGTCAGTACGACGTGATCATTGATTGTACCGGTGATGATGGTGTTCTTAAGTCATTGGCGGCATTTGACTGGCAAAGTGAAAAAATATTTATCAGCCTGGCTATGACATGGCGGGCTGAAGGTTTATTTGCGTTTGCTGCCAGTGAAACAACGTTTCCGGTGACGGATGCTTCCAGCCGCTTCGAAGCCTCGGCGTCACCTGAGATCGAGATGGATGAGGCGAGAATAGAAGGCATCGGGTGCTGGCATCCTGTATTTCCGGCCCGTGCCGATGACGTACAGCTATGGGCAGCCGTCGGTACAAAATTCATTTGCCGGGTGGTCAGTGCGCCAGGGAGAATTTATGAATATTTTAAGCAGATGCCTGATGGCACCGTCGAGAGAGAGCCGCATGAGCATTAAAGATGTGACTTTTTCGAGTGAGAGTACACTTTATACGGTCGTCATTAGCTCCTCAACCATTGAGCAGATGGTTTCCGAATGTCTTAAAGCTGGCGTAAATGAAACAGGTGGCATTCTGATTGGCTCATACAGCGAAGACAGTTCTACGGCAATGATCGTGGAAGCCACGACCCGTCCTGCGGATTCACTCGCTGGCCGGACGACATTTCAACGGGGCGTCAGAGGGCTGAGGTGCTTACTTCATGCCCGATGGAAAACGGGATTGTATTATGTTGGTGAGTGGCATTTTCATCCAGGAGGCTCACCCGAGCCAAGTGGTGATGACTTCAGGTCCATGACAAGCATTGCAGCGAACCCTGACTACCAGTGCTTGGAACCTGTAATGATTATACTTGGAGGGGATCCGGCAGGCTCATACAGTCTGAGCGCCAGTGTATTCCCAAGGGGAGACGCCCCCATCAGACTGCGATAGGTACTGATTTAATATCCGTCCCCTTTGTTTTCCATCAGGCCATGGTCTTCAGGCCAGAAACGCCACTTTTTGCGGCCCGGCGGAGCCGCGCTCTGCCGGTTCGCGCAGTCGACAGATACTCAGGCTGGCCAGTGAGCCGAGGCGTTCATTGTGTTCGGCGTCACTTAATCATCGGCCCCATGAACGATTTCCGTTGAGATGCTTGACACAAACCACACACGCTTATAAAACCGCTTTCCGGAACAAGAAGACGCGGGATTGCAGAGCAGCACCAATACGTCTCAGTGCATACTGTACTTCACGCAGTCCAAAAATATCTTCCAGCGGCTGATCTTTTCCGACCAGGCTACAGACCGTAAAGACCACACTGGATGCGGTTAATCTCTCAGGGTACTGCGCCTGAAGTGCCACAACGGCCATTGTTCGACGTTGTCTTTCAGTTCTTCCAGCTGCATACGCTGTCCTCCTGATTAATGTTCTTGCTCAGGATCGGTCCTTCGCCTTTTTATCGTCAAAAGCCAGGAGAACCCCGAGTCCGATAAGTGAGGCGTAGCAGACCTGCATCACAATAGTCACCGGAAGGGAGATGTTATCAACCAGAACCCCGGGAACGACGACGGCCACGCCAGCCAGTATCATCCCCCGCCCGATCTTCTTCACCCGGTCAGGCCACTGAGATTCAGGCACGTTCCGGGCACGCAGAAGGTTGTGAATGAACTGCACTGTTGTTCGTCTAATCACTGACATGTTTTAGTCTCCAAATGCCCGTCGCATGTTCTTCTTTATTCCGGCTGTTTCCGATCCGGGTGATGTGGTGACGGGCGAAGCCGCTTTTTCCGTCTCTCCCGCTTCGCTGATGCCCGCGCCGCCAGGTTCTGCGCGAACCATCTGCCGGACAATGGTCTGTAACTCACTGACCGTAGCCGGTGGCACCGGCAGGCTGGCCAGCAGACGCGGCAGCTCCGGCGCCGTGGTGTGAAGTGCCAGCCCGGTGATAATGAGGTTTCTCAGCAGATCGCCGCGCAGGCGTGACGATACCCCGGCCAGCAAGGCTTCAACCCGCTTACTGCTCCGGTCATCCTGAAGCGCGAGCGTGTAGCGCCTGCGTTCCCTCTCCCCAGGCATTTCCACGGACAGTTTCCGGGTATCAGGCTCGTCCGGTAACCCGGACAGGGATGACCAGGTTCCGGATACCATTGCCATCACGGCACAAAGCCGGACGGCGCTGAGCTGGCCGTCAAAGAACACCGGGATTAGCGCAGGTAAACGGGGATCAGCCTGATACACCACCGCACCTGCGGTGGCGACTGTCCGGATAAATTCACCGCGCAGTGGCTGCGAGATGGTGTTTATGGTCGCCATCGCCGCGATGTCGGTGCGATCATCACTGTGCAGATAGAAAGAATACAGGCCGTCCGGCACGTTTAGTCCTCTTTATTGTACAGGGCAATCTCTCTGGCCAGCGCCAGCTGGGGATCGCCAATAACCTCGATACGTTCAGGAGCCAGAGGCCAGGCCTGACGTATCGCCTCTTCGATCAGGGAAGCCCCTCCCCCGACCAGAAATACCCGGTTCACGTTCCTGAAGGCGGTCAGCTCGCTGGTCACGCGCGCACCCAGTGCGGCAATCGCTTCGGCTATTTTTCCCCGGACGTAATCAATCTTTTCGGCATCGTTGATGACCCGCTGTAAATACTCACCATCATCCCGGTTACGGATGACACTGTCAGCAATCAGGGCGCTGGTTTCACTGTCTGCTGCCCGCAGTGCACCTGCGGCTGCGCGTGTCACCAGTGAAACACCGACGGACGGGTTACCATGTACCGCACTGATATCATCAAACTGACCAACAATCACACCCGCATCGAGCGTGGTTCCGCCGAGATCGATAATCAGCGTGGTTTCACCGGCTCCGGACTGAAGCTGGGACAGTCTGGTAAACGCTGCCGGCAGTGATTCCGGCATGACCTTCACATCAGTCACGGTGAAGGCGCAGCCTTTGTTGAGTGTCAGTTCCCGCATGAGGTTCTCCCGTTTACGGCGGATATTCACCACATTGCGCTGACAGTCCTGATCGTAATACTCACTCAGGGGCAGCGTGACCGTCAGGCTTACCGGCTGCGGCTCCAGGCCACTGTTCAGCAGAGCATGGTGCACAGCCAGCAGGTTAAGATCGCCGTACTGATAGTCCACGTTCGTCGTCGGAATCGCATCCCGGCTTACACTGTCCCACGTGTATTTCAGTGGCCCCACCTGATAGTTGAACGTCGCCGCACTGAATTCCGCCACTTTCCAGCCGTGCCGGAATGAGTTTGCCGAGATCCGGGTCTTCAGTTCATCACCTTCAAACCATGCCAGCTTAACATTTGTTGAACCATCATCGCAGAAAATCTTCATCATTATGCACCATTAGTTACACTCAATTTGATGCTAATTATAAGAGCAAAATGATAAAACAAAAGCGTTATTTCTCAAATTGAGATACTCAAGATACTCAAGATACTCAAAATGATAATATAAATCAATTTGAGCAACTTATGAGTATCACATAGTTCTTAATTCGGCCCTTCTGGATTATCTTTGCCTGGTTAAATATACTGTATACATATACAGTTTTTTTTTAGTCGGAAGGTAATATGAAGCTGCAGCTTTTTAGCCCCGGGACAGATACCCCGCCACAGACCCATCCGTTTTTCGCCGATCTGGCCAGCTGCGGGTTCCCGAGCCCTGCCGGCGATTACATTCTGTCAGATCTGGATCTGCATGAGTACTGTATACGCCATCCGAGCGCGACTTATTACCTCAGAGCCAGCGGAGACAGCATGGCTGACGGCAGCCTTTACAACGGCGATCTGCTGGTTGTGGACAGTGCGGAGAAACCCCGGCACGGCGATATCGTTGTGGCCAGCGTGCAGGGGGAATTTACGGTCAAACGGCTCCTGCTGACGCCACGACTGACACTGCAGCCCATGAACGCCACCTGGTCCCCCATCTATCCTGACACGGACGAACTGGACATCTTTGGCGTCGTCACGCACATCATCCACCGTCCCAGGGAGATGTACTGATGTTTGCCCTGGCCGATGTGAACAGCTTCTATGCCAGCTGTGAACGTGTTTTCCGCCCGGATTTAAAAGGGAAACCCATTGTCTGCCTTAGCAACAATGACGGCTGCGTGATCGCGAGAAGTGCCGAAGCGAAGCCCTGGATTAAAATGGGGACCCCGTGGTTCCAGATAAAGAACGAGATTTACCCGGAAAAAATATACGCATTTTCAAGTAATTATGAGCTTTACGCCTCAATGTCAGCGCGCGTGATGAGCTGCCTCGAGGAGCTGGCGCCGAGGGTGGAACAATATTCGATTGACGAGATGTTCCTCGATCTGAGCGGTGTGTCGCATTGCATGGACCTGGAAGACTTTGGCCGGCAGCTGCGCCAGCACGTGTATGACTGTACCCGCCTGACCATCGGCGTGGGGGCTGGACCTACGAAAACGTTGGCAAAATCAGCTCAGTGGGCCTCCAAAGAGTGGAAACAGTTCCGGGGCGTGCTGGCCCTGACGCGGGATAATCCTCAGCGAACCCGTAAACTGCTGTCACTTCAGCCGGTCGAAGAGATCCGGGGCGTGGGAAATCGCATTGCACGCAAGCTTAATGTACTGGGTATCAGGACCGCACTTGATCTGGCCCTGACGAACCCGGCCTTCATCCGGAAAAATTTCTCCGTGGTTCTCGAGCGAACGGTGCGCGAACTGAACGGGGAAAGCTGCATGTCGCTTGAGGAATCACCACCAACGAAACAACAGATTGTCTGTAGTCGCAGCTTTGGCGAGAAGATCACGGAGTACGATTCGCTCCGCCAGGCTGTCTGTCAGTACGCAGAACGGGCCGCTGAAAAACTGCGTCAGGAGCACCAGTATTGCCGGCACATTTCCGTTTTCGTCAAAACGTCTCCGTTCGCCGTTAAAGAGCCTTATTACGGCAATGTGGCCACGGAGAAACTGCTTACCCCCACTCAGGACACCCGGGACATTATTGCGGCCGCCACAACGGCTTTGGAGCGCATCTGGAAGGATGGCCACCGGTATGCCAAAGCCGGAGTGATGCTGAATGACTTTACAGGCTCAGGTGTTTCGCAGTTGCAGCTGTTCGACGAACGGCCACCACGTCCTCACAGCGCTGAGCTGATGAAGGTTCTTGATGGTATTAACCATTCCGGCCTGGGACATGTCTGGTTTGCCGGACGAGGAATTGCACCTTCCTGGCAAATGAAACGCAATATGCTGTCCCCTGCGTACACCACCTGCTGGAAAGATATCCCCATCGCGAGGATCAGTTAAATTTCGCCTTTCAGAGAGAGCCAGTAGTGCTCGCCGCAGCTGAACGACAGGGCGAAGCCCGCGAGTGAGCGAGGAAGCACCAGGGAGCAGAACGAACATAATCTACTGACGCGCCGTATGCAGGACCAAGACAAAACGCCCTCAATATGGATGATGATAACCGATTACTGAATAGAATGGGGCCATGGTCCCGGTTCCTTCCGGAGCGTGCAGCGAGTAATCCGGCCGGGCAACCGGGTGGCTCATGACACTGTGGTGCATAGTGGGACCGTGGTCCCAGTTCCTTTTGGAGTGTGACGTCAGCATTCCAGCCGGACAGCCGGGTGGCTCATGGCACTGTGGTGCATGGTGAGACCGTGGTCACAGTTCCTTTTGGAGTGTGACGTCAGCATTCCGGTCGGATAACCGGGTATGTCATGGCTCTCTGATGCAAGGTTGGACAGTGGTCCCAGTTCCTTTTGGAGTGTGGCGTCAGCATTCCGGTCGGATAACCGGGTATGTCATGGCTGTCTGGTGCAAGGTGGGACCGTGGTCCCAGTTCCTTTTGGAGTGTGGCGTCAGCATTCCGGTCGGATAACCGGGTATGTCATGGCTGTCTGGTGCAAGGTGGGACCGTGGTCCCAGTTCCTTTTGGAGTGTGGCGTCAGCAATACGGTCGGATAACCGGATATGTCATGGCTCTCTGATGCATGGTGGGACCGTGGTCTCAGTTCCTTTTGGAGTGTGGCGTCAGCAATACGGTCGGATAACCGGGTATGTCATGGCTGTCTGGTGCAAGGTGAGACCGTGGTCCCACTCAGTTCTCTGACTTATTAAACATCTGCGGAAGCCTACTGTAGATCGTTTTATTTCCATTACATTCGGGCTGAAAAGAGTAAAACAGATTTTCTGAACAATATTGGACGGACTATTTCGGGGGGATACTGCTTGGGATATCTATATCCCGAAGCAGCATGTAAGACAGGAAAGAAACCAGAAGTGAATTATGGGGATTAAAGGCATCACTACGCAGGCTGAATCTGTTGTAAATCACGCAGTATGCTTTCAATCTTCTCGATACACTCGGCAGGTAAACGTGATTTATCGAGATTGAAAATCACCTTATCGCCTTTATAAAGGGCTGTCGCACCGGGTACAAACTGATGACGGGTACTCAGATTAACTTTTTTACCGGATGGCTCTTTCAGTACTTCCATAAGTAAGCCGATGACTTCTTCGGGTTCAAACATAACACCGGCAGTTTTTTGTTCATGAAGTTGCTGCATCTGTTGCAACAATAACGCCTCTTTGCCTGAGAACGCTTTGTACAGCGCCTCACCGGACCGGGCGGAAAGTTCACCAGGATGAGTAAAGAGGGCAACCACGGATTTTGGTAACAGGGCCGTATTTATGCAGCGCGTGATGATTTTACGGGAAATATTCTCGGCATCTGCCAGAGCGGAGACATTGCCGTTAAATTCATTTTCCAGCCGAAGTGCGTAGCGTTTGCCCCGCTCATAAGCACTGACAGGTCGGTAATCATTACCCAGCCGGGATAATGCCATCATCTGTGCGTCATCGAGATCCCCTACGAGAACCCGGTAATCGGAAGAAGTCAGTATGGCGGCTTTCCGGCGACGACTGCCATCGGCAACCTCGATAACGCCTTCCACCCTCCGCCCGAACGCCGGTGTCTGCTGCCCACTCAGGAGAAAAGAGGGGATCAGATCATCAAGTGCGTCTTCGGTCAGTAGTTCCTGGTCACGTTCATTACCTGACCAGACTCTCGATGCCGTTTCAATACTCTCGCCCGGGACAGTTTCCAGAATAAATTTCACTTCCCGGCCACAAACCGGAAGCAGAATGGCATTCCCGCGGGCCATGGCTCCCACCCGTGCAATTAATGAATCAACCATCGGTGCAGCAGGTGCCGCTGACGGATCAGTTTCGGGACGGATATCTTTTACGGTATGTTTTGGAATGACTGGTGCACGTTTCATTATCTGATCTCCCAGCGAGGTTTAATCAGGCGATCAAAAATTTCGTTACAGACAGGCTCCCAGATAGCCAGCGCATTTCGCCAGGCTCCTGTAGATGAGCGCTGATCGATAGCCTGCTCAAACACCGTTCTCATACGGATCTGACCTTTACCGACCTCGTCGGTCTCGCGTACAACGTTTTTCAGTACCATGCTTCCCCAGGCATCGCGGATCTGTTCTTCCATCCAGGGTGACTGTGAGCCATTGTTATTGCTGTACTTGGTCAGAAGAATTCTGACGTCAGGTTCAAAACCCTGCAGGTCCACGTTTTTTAACAAATCGCGCAGCATGTCAAAAAACTGAAGGGCAGAAGTGTAATCGAATAACTCTGCTGGCGTTGGCACGATGAGCACATCCGCAGCACAGACGACATTGATGGTGCCAATACCGAGGTTAGGTGCACTGTCGATAACAATGACATCATAATCATGAGCCACCGTTTCAATGGCCAGGCGAAGCATCATGTGGGGTTCTGTCGGTAATTTTCCGTCGTCATACCGACCCATAAGCTCAGTTTCGATACGATGCAGCGCCAGGCAAGAAGGAATAATATCAAGTCCAGGCCAGCAGGTGGGTTTTACCGCATAGGCGACATCATCACGCTCACCAAGATAAAAGGGAAGTAAGGTGTCTTCGGCATGGATGTGCAAATCAGGAACCCAGCCGTGGTACATGGAGGCGGTACCCTGAGGATCGTTCCCTTCCACAAGCAGTACCCGCAGTCCTTTCAGTGCCAGATCCTGTGCCAGATGTACAGATACAGATGTCTTATAGACCCCCCCCTTATGTGCTGCCACTGCAATGACGGGCGGAACGCTGTCATCAGGCCGCCGCAGGCGGGTGCCAAACACATCCCGCATATGGTTAATCTGTTCGATCGTGTAACCCACTCTCTGCTCAACCCGGCCACGCATTTCCATGTCCGGGTGAGGGAGGCGACCTGCTTTTTCTGCATCACGAATAGCCTGGGATGAGACACCAATTAAATCGGCAGCTTCTCCCACACGCCAGCGACGCGTAATTTTTCTTGCCTCAGGGCTGTCATCATTGAACTGAGCAACTGCAATAGCTTTCGTCATTTCGTGGCCGGCTGCTATGCACTGATCGAGCGTATTCATCAATCCCATTGTACGTTCCTTGAACTCAACTTTGCATTGATATATTAAATCTTGATAAAACAAGCAAAGCAACACTAAATTTGCAAACCTAAGCTAAAAATGCAAAGTTGGTCAATATGTGAGTATATGTAAGTCTGAAAGCATTCCTCCAGGTTTGACTGGCATATCTCAGTCAATATCTGCCGCTCGCCGCAGTAAGGATACGAACGAAGATCGTATTCTTCGAGGAAGCGGAATTGCTGCGTAATCATATGATCCACTGACGCTCTTTAGCTGAAAAGGGTATGGGATGGTGGATTTAAGATTTTAAAAATTGACTGTTATATGCAGTATCTTGACTATAGCGTGTAAGATATCTGGAAACGTAAAGGGTGACCGGTCGCTCTGCTCTGCATACCACTGTCAATATTAAAGTGTTTCGGTAATGTTCTTTTCCTGTTTAGCCAATGACTGGAATGCGTAATTTGTGTTGTCCTGTGTTTTTACAGGGCTCTGCTCAGGTTATTCATAGGGTAGATCCAGTAATTGATCCTTAAGGAGATCATAGTGAGATCAAAAAGAGATCCCCGGATCGTGCTGTGCACCGATATTACTGGCCTGAAGAGGGGGCATCATTTACTGAGGTATGTCATATCTTGACTGTTGTGTGCAGTCTCACATATTGCGGTATGCATTTGTATTAACTGGGGTATGTATTTCCGTTGACTGAGATATGCGTATATACTTGCTTTTGTGGATAACTGTCGGTGTTTAAAATGGCTAAGGAAAATAATGAGTTACCTCTGAATCTTGAGGAGGTGAACAAAACAACAGGTGAAGTTGTTAAGCTGGATGTTAACAGCGCCAGTACTGTTCAGCCTGTTGCGCTCATGAGGCTTGGTCTCTTCGTTCCTACGTTAAAATCGACGTCCAGGAGCAAGACTAACCGCAAAAACGTCACTGATGCGACTGAGGAGCTCGTACAGCTCTCTATTGCCAAAAGTGAAGGGTATACCGATGTCAGGATCACAGGATCGCGTCTTGACATGGATACGGACTTCAAAGTCTGGCTTGGGATCATTCGTTCGATGTCTGAGTGTGGCGTCAAAAATGACACACTTGAATTATCCTTTGTCGAATTCGTGAAGATGTGTGGTTTCGATTCCCGCCGCTCAAACCAGAAAATGCGTGACCGTATCAGCAATTCACTGTTTAAACTTGCGTCAGTAACCCTCAAATTTCAGAGCGAGACGAAAGGGTGGACAACACACCTGGTACAGTCCGCTTATTACGACATCACCGAGGATGTTGTTGAGATCAAGGCGGAACCTAAACTCTTCGAATTGTATCACATGGACAGGCGGGTTCTGTTGCGACTGAAAGCCATCGATGCCCTGCAGCGCAAGGAGTCTGCTCAGGCACTCTACACCTACATTGAAAGCCTCCCACAGAATCCCGCTCCTATTTCCATGAAACGCATGCGGGACAGACTGAACCTGACGTCAAACGTCTATACGCAGAATCACACGGTTCGCAAAGCCATGATGCAGTTGAAGGATATCGGTTATCTGGATTACACCGAATTCAAACGTGGGCGCTCCACATACTTCAGTGTGCATTATCGCAATTCAAAACTTATCAGCAGCACGGTGAAAGTTCCGCGCAAGCCAGAAGAAGAAATACCTGAACAGAATTACGATGAAGTGATTAACGCCCTGAAAGCTGCTGGAATTGATCCGCAGAAACTGGCAAAAGCCCTCGCCAGCGTCAAGCCCGATAATGACTGAGGTATGCAGAATTACATCTTATTGACTGTGGTATGCAGGGCGCATACCACAGTCAATAATTCTTCCCGGCAAAGACCCTACTCTTTATCCATTAAATTGACTGTCGTATGCAGATTTGGCTTCCGGAATGCAAATATTGACTACGGTATGTGATGAAGGTGGGTTCCTGTCGCTTACATTGACTGAGGTATGTTCGCGGGCACACCTCAGTCAATATCCTGCGAGGTTGATGAACGCTTCTTTGTCCTGACCTGTCTATTTGCCCGGGGGCAATGAACGCAGGATATCAGCGGCATCACGACCATCACTGGTAAACGGAACGGCAATTGTTGCGGCCAGCTCCAGCGCAAACACTCTGGTATACACTTCCATCGAACGCGGATCCTTATGGCCAGCCAGCGCCTGAATCACTTTCTTCGGCTGGCGGTGATACAGCATGTGCATAATATAGCTGTGGCGAAATGTGTGCGGCGTCACCGGGATGGAAAAATACACCCCGTCAGCGGCAGCACGACTGACGGCCTGTTTCAGCCAGTTGCGCATCGTTTCATCGGTGACGTCCCACAGCGGCTCCCGGCGGCGGGGGCGGGTGGTTACCATCCAGCTCTTCATCTGGTGCACGTAGCTCTTATCGGTGAGGGGTACCAGGCGCACTTCGTCTTTCGGCGGACGACCACGGCGGGCCCGTACTTTTTCTGACAGCACCTTTACGAACGGGCGCATCCCGTCGAGATCAAAAGATTCCGGGGTCAGCGTCCGGGATTCGCCGATCCTCACGCCGGTGTTCCAGAACGTCGAGAACAGCATGTAATGACGCAGGTCCGGCATATAGAAGAGGAGGGCGCTCACTTCCGGCGCCAGCAGATACGCCGGTGTCACCCCGTTCGCGGTGGCCAGACGACGCATGGCTACCGCGGTCGCAAAATCAACGCCCGGGGCGATGGGCAATAACGAAACGCGTTCTGGTGAATTCGGCAGGGGAATGACGTTGTTCATCTGTTATTTTTCACGTAGCGCACGCACTGTGTATGAATACAGGTATTTTGCACCTGACAGACCGATCCCGCCATGACAATAATTCGCAGCGCGCGGATCCTTTTATTGTCTTCTTCCGCATTATTGTGGGTAAAACCAAATACGTAAAGGATCATTTTTCCGCGTCGATCCTCGTTAAAGCCAGTCATGGCGCGTGCTGAGGGCATTTTTACGGCTTTTGGGAGAAATGGGGTAATGCCAGGATAAACAGGCTCGGAACGAAAGGGTAAGTAGCAACAGACGAGTGAAGGTGCGCTACGTGAATTCTGACCAGGTACACCCTTGTAACCCTGTCAGTTTTCACGTAACTAAAAAGTATCATTAAGAGTCATCAAGCAAAGTCAGCACTGCTAATAATGAAAATAATTTAGCTCTGTAATTACCGGATGCCCGTTTCAAGGAGATCCGACTTTCCTGAATATAGCAACTTTCCGGAAGTGTACCACGGTGAGGGAATAACCACACCGCCCTTTTCCGGTGCTGAGTGGCCGGTCACGGGGCAGGGGATAAACACAGCATAAAGAAGAAAACTCCGCTAACGGAGTGGCACATATTGTGTTTCCGCGCCGCAGCGAGCCGGTGAGATTCGCGGAGATCCGGAACTTGGGGTTTTCGGATCCCGAGCAACAAAGTGCATGATATTTCTCGTCAGTGCAAATATACATGCCTTATATAGTGAATTTTCACAATAATCCGTAATCAGCATTAGTCTTATGTCATTGTTAACACTATAAGCAATAAATACCCATATGCCCGCTCCGGATATAAAAGAAGGTCATCAAAAGTGTCCTCCGGCCGTCCGCGGCTGTGACGTCAGCTTCGTCACGTCTATCGGCCTGAAAAAGTTTCGGGTGACTGACGGGGCAGTAATGTTCAGGAAGCGCGACCGGATCATAATCCGGGAATGCTATTAGGATATCCTGAATCACGGTATTTCCCCGCCAGGATTCAGGCTCATATAAAACAGATATTGTATTCAGGGTTCCGGTAACAACGCTTTCTTACACACAGGACTGTATATGCGGCTCAGAAAATTAAAACTTACAAACTTCAGAGGCTACAGAAACTCTACTGAGATCAGTATCGATGAGGGCATGACGGGCATTGTCGGCCGAAATGACTTCGGTAAATCAACGCTTCTGGAAGCGCTGGCTATTTTTTTTGAAACAGAAGGAGTGAAGGCAGACAGGAATGACATGAACTGTTTCGGCCTGAGAGAAGGTGAGGGCCGTTTTGAAATCGCCTGTGAGTTCGATGACCTGCCCGATTTTATTATGATCGACGACAGGGTGCAGACCACTCTTGCTTCAGAACATTTGCTGAATAAAGACGGCAATTTTGAAATCGTCAAATCGTTTAAAGCCACGACCTCAGGAAAACCCGACCAGACCTGCATCCGCTGCATCCACCCGGAAGCGGAGCCCCTGAGAAATTTACTGGGGATGAAAATATCTGACCTCAGGGCGGCGGGTAAGGACATTGAAAAAAATGTGGCGGATAAACGCACAGCATCGTTATGGCGTCAGGCCATCAGGGACGCCGCTGCCCCCTATGCCTGTTCAGAAATATTACTGGATGTCGACAAAGAGTTCGGAACCGACACAAAATCATTATGGGGAAAGATCCTTGATTTGCTGCCCACCTATGCGATTTTCAAAGCTGACAGGGAAAGCAGCGACGGGGATTCCGAAGCCAGAAATCCCTTACAGCAGGCCGTAAAAGACGCTCAGGCTGCGCTGCAGGACAAAATAACAGCGCTGGAAAATGAGATTCAGGACAGTGTCCTGGATGTCGCGCAGAGAACGCTGGATAAATTACGTGAAATGGCCCCCGAACTCGCCAGTGAACTGACTCCACGATTTAAGGAAAAACCCAGGTGGACCTTTAATTTCACCCTGGACGGTGAAAATGGTATCCCCGTTAATAAGCGCGGCAGCGGGATAAGGAGGCTTATTCTGCTGAATTTTTTCAGGGCTGAGGCTGAGAAGAATGTCGCCGGGACGCCAAGAAATGTGATTTATGCAATTGAGGAACCTGAAACTTCACAGCATCCGAACTATCAGGTGATGCTGATGAAAGCGTTACTGGCACTGGCAGGCCAGCCGCACCGTCAGATTATCGTTACCACCCATGTCCCGGCGCTGGCTGGATTGATCCCTGTCGAAGGCGTACGTTATGTCACCCGAAATGAGACGGGTGAACCCGTTGTAAAAATGCCGGATGACACTGTGCTGAAGGAAGTAACTGAAAGCCTGGGAGTGTTGCCAGAGACCGGTATGGAAAGGGCTAAAGGCATTGTTCTGGTAGAAGGAAAGTCGGATGTTACGTTCCTGAGGCATGCGGCCAGTACATTAAAACAGTCCGGTGTGCTGTCCGCCTCTCTTGAGGACGTGAAAATTGTGCCCGTCCTGATCGGGGGATGTGGCAGCGTCAAACACTGGGTGACCTTAAATCTGGCCAATGACCTGGGGCTTCCCTGGTGCGTATTCCTGGACTCCGATACCGGGGGGGATCCTGCACAGGTTCAGTCCATTCAGAAGCGTAAAAAAGAAGTGGAGGATGCCGGTAAGCTCTTTTTCGCCACGCGCAAACGTGAAATAGAGAACTATCTGTGTCCGGACCTTATCGAAGAAATTACCGGTGTAGTCGTCACATTTACGGACACCTGTGATGCTAAAAAAATAATCGGACGGGCTGTGGGAATGAAACCCGATAATGTGCTTGATAAATTCTGGCCCCGGATGACAGCGGAAAGAATTATCTCAAGATCAACCTATCATGACGGAATGCAGGAAAGGATTGAGCTGGTTGAGATCCTGGGTAATGACTCCAACTTACTGATAGTGTTTTATGTTCAGATAATGCCCGATGACTTTGTCATGCAGCTCCACCGATTTTGAGAACGACAGTGACTTCCTGCCCAGCCTTGCCAGATGCTGCCTCAGATTCAGGTTATGCCGCTCAATGCGCTGCGTATATCGCTTGCTGATAACGTGCAGTTCTCCCTTCAGGCGTGATTCATACAGCGGCCAGCCATCCGTCATCCATACCACGACCTCAAAGGCCGACA
>OGYT01001000.1_pt1 | contig 20378 bp, 42 predicted proteins | sample 1576631 | NCBI WGS metagenome assembly OGYT01 (sample SAMEA3541588, study PRJEB24748) | human gut metagenome | biome: human gut; feature: human-associated habitat; material: faeces | place: China | collected 2012
ACAATACGACATTATAGGACATTATACGACATCATACGACAATTTTATTAAAAAATTTCATTTTATATACTTCTCTCAACGCATTATTATGAATTCTTTGTGTCGTTCTATATGTGTGATGGTATCTGTAAGCAGCTTCTTCAATGCTCATGTTAACTAAGTAAATAGCTCTAATTATAATTCTATAGCTAGGTTGACTTAATTTTGAAATAATGTCTTCTATTTCTGATTTTAAAGATAAATATGCTTCCTTTTTTTTATTGACAATTTTTTCATGATTTTCAATAACTACTATAAAATTAGATGTATCATTGCTTTTTCCATTTGAACGGGCACCTTCCAATCCGTAAGTAACAGGTTTAATGCTACCACGTTTTTTTAAATCATCCAATTCTTTCACCGCCAGAAGATAATCTTCTTTTTTTTCCCATAATCCGTCCAAATACCGGCTCGCTCTAATTAATTCAGTTTCCTTCTTTTTTCGTCTAATCAAAATAAAACCTCCTTAATATAATAAACAATATTTTATATCGATTTGATTATGTATGCATAAAAAAAGAGCCAAAAGGCTCTTTTTTCTTAAAACGGTATCTCTTCATCCGGATGTACTTCTGAACCAAATTGTTTTTGCTCCGACGTCACCGTGTTTGTATTTTTTGATTTACTTCCTAAAAACTCAATTTCCTGTGCCAGAACTTCCGTTATATAACGTTTGCTCCCATCTTGTGTATCATACGAACGAATTTGCATGCGACCTTCTACTAAAACTTGACTACCTTTTTCAAGATATTTTTCACAGACTTCAGCAATTTTATCCCATACAATAATCGGAATAAAATCTGCTTGCTGCTGATTTTCACTACGGGCAAATCTACGGTTTACTGCTAAAGTAAAACTTGCTACAGGTTTTCCTGTTTGCGTGTAGCGTACTTCCGGGTCACGCACAAGGCGACCTACTAATATTACTTTATTCATTTATATCATTCCTTCACCATTTTACTGCCTGATAGTTTTTATCGTCTGTTGTTACATAAAGTTGCCCATCTGTCCTTTTAGGAAATCCCTGTTGCTTCATTATGTCTATCAGATTCAATATGCCTTCTTTAGAAAAAACTATCGCAGTTACTGTTTTTTGCTTTGTATTAAATGGTTTAAATATCAGCTTAAACCATTTTCCTTTTTTCATAATCTTCCTCATATAACTCACCATACTTATTCGAGACAACAGCTATACTTATTAAGCTGAAACCTAACATTTTTAATATATTTCTAATCGTTTTTATCATATATCTAAGGTGTTTCCGTTCTCTTATTTTATCTTTTCGTTTTTGTTCTCTTTCGATATTCCCTAATGCTATATTTTCTGTGGGATTTGGCTTGGTATGATTGCTTAAAATATTATAATTATCTCTCATTTACTCACTTCCCTATTATGATATATTTAAATAATACATATTTCATGATACGTATGCATATAAATCAAAATAAATTTATTTCTCTGTTACAAATCGGGCTGATATATAAACATTCTGTATTAGAATGTCCCGCATTAGTTTGAACACGGATAGATTGCTTATCCCATCCGTTTTCCAGTACTAATATTTCATCATATAGTTGGTTGCTATAACTACTTATTAGCACTGGTCCTTTATGGTGTAATAAAACTTCCAATAGCTGCTTATGTTGTTTTTCTGTTGCAAACTCATGTGCATAATGCAAATTTGTTCTTGTTTTGGCCAGATACGGCGGGTCGGCATAAATAAGACAATTTTTCTTGTTGTACATATCTATCAGCTCCAACGCATCACGATTTTCAATTTGTGCCATTCGCAGCCGTTCCACGATACTTAATATTCTTTTCGGTACTTCTGCGAAGTACCGTGGACGAAATACGGAATTGGTTCGGTCGTGTGCCCATGAAGTTTCTTGATATGTTTTTCCGCCGAAACCCTGCCATACGGCAACTAAATATTTTCTGGCTCGTTCGATATTATCTTGTTCCGTCTCATATGTTTTTCTGCAGTATTCATATTCAGATTTTGCATAAGGCGTCATTTCAATTTTTCTGGACAGTTCAAAATAATTGTCTCGAATTACTTTAAATAAATTAACGATATTATCGTCAATATCATTAATCGTTTCCGTATTGGAAGGCGACTTCGTAAAGAATACTGCTCCGCTGCCGAAGAATGGTTCTAAATATGTGCCGTGTTCTGGGAAATGGTTTATAATCCATTGTGCTATTCGCCATTTAGCACCTGGCCAACGCAATATCGGTTTAATATTTTCCATTGAATTCTGCCAACCACCTATCAAAATATTTAGTAATATTGTTTAAGCTCAATATTGCATATCCATCAGAAATGCCCTCTGGAAAATCCTCGTGTGTTAAAACATAGCCTACATAACACAAAATAATTTCGCCAGAATAGCCGTTTTCTTTTGTCCAGTTTTTAAGGACCAACATATCGTCACGTTTAAAATTCCGATCATTTTTTCGTACTTCAAAACTTTTACCATGATAAATAATATCATCAAAAAACTTAGGATTTATTTTTAATTCATGTGTCATCAATAATAACCTCGTTCCTTATTTTTATAATTAACATAAACAGACATATTGTTTATTTCTTCATTGGAAAAATTGTTATCTAACAATGTAATGCATGCCACAATAATATCTATACATTCCTCACATACATGATTTCGCCTATCAACATTAGATGATTTTATATCTTGGATTATCTCTTCTAATTCTTTTTTCTCGGTTTCAATCTTGCTTAATTGTTTTTCTGGAGACTCATAACAATATTTACAAGATTTTAATTGCCCAATACCTTGCTTTTGTATTATCCGATTTTCTTCATGGTTTATTCTTTTGACTTGTATTAAACACATAATGAATATACCAACAGCGCATCCAAACCATGAACCAAATAAAAAAATAATACATTCCATAGACAACACCATCCTTAAAGTTAATCTTTAACAAAACAAAATATTAAATATGTGTTTTCAGCTATTTGTTCAGCTTGCATTTCCTCGCCGCATTGTGGACAGATTAATCCAGCATCTATATTAGAGCTACACTCATAAATTTTTACATACGAACAATACGGACAAATGAATTTGTACTTCTGTTTTAAAATAGGTTCAAACTGGGTTAATTCTTTTAAGTATTTTAAGGTTTCGTTGTATGTTAAATTTACCTGTTTTACTATATAATCTGGCATAAAATAAATTATTCTACCCTTAGCTGCTTTAGCAACTGCTTTTCTAACAACTCGTCTTTTTTCCGTATCTGTCATCTGTTTATCACCTCTTTAAAATCAATATCTGGATATCGGGAAAGTAGCAACTTCTATATCATCATTTTCTTTTTTCGGCTTCGTTCATATCGTTTTCAACTTTTTCTTCACTGTAGCCTAGTGCTCTCGATAACGCCCATATCCCGATATATGCGGCGTTTCTTGCATGGGCATTAATTCGATTATTTGCATGGACGCGCAAGTAATTTATATAGTCTTTTTCTGCACGTTGTTTTATCTTGTACATCTCAATTAAATCACTTGTTTTAACCTTTGGTCGCCATTCCTTATACTCACCACACCACACATTGCAAAACAAACATGGAAGTCTATCACTCCAACACGGATTACTATATTCACATGTTGAACACTTTCTTTTATCTAAATTCATTTTTATTCCCCCAGATTATTTCTCTTATTCCATGCTTGTACAGCTTGTTCTATTTTTTCTTTGCCATAAAAGCTAACTATCGCCCCGCATTTATCGCATAAAATAAAAGGCACTATATAGCCGCCAAATTCAATTTTTTCATTGCCGCAAAATGGGCATTTTTTTAACTGTTCCATTTTTTATTTCCTCTTCTATCGTTTAATTTATCGTACATTTACCGTGCAATAAATGCCGAAAACCTTATTATTTAAGGCTTTTTATTGTACACTTATTGCACGGTATCTATTATTTATAATCGCTAACATAGATTACATCAGATTTTTTTCTATCTATAGCTTTAGATATTTGGTAAACTATCTCTGCTATTTCATAATCTGGGTTTTCACAATCTTTATCATAAACTGTAACTATATCTATGAACGTATCATCATTTAATACTGCAAATAGCTTTTTACCCACCTTGCTTTTTTTGGCACGCCCGTTTTCTGACCATTCAATTTGGGTGGCGTCTGTTTCTTTTATATATTTAACCATGTCCAAATTTATCAATGTATCATTTGTTCTAATCCACATCTTCATTCCTACCTTTTTATGTTCCAATTACAAGGCAATTCTAAGAAATTCTTACCGCAAAAATCATATTCTTTGTTGGTAAATATACAAGTTTTACAACGCTTTCCGTTATCACAGTATTTATTTATTTTTTCAATCGCTTCTAATGCTTCTTCATGCGAAACTTCATTCATCTTTATTCCTCCATAATTATGTGCGTGTGTTTTTCGTGCGTTTTTAATCACACGCGTGCGTTTTAGTGTGTTTTATTTTCTTGGGTCTACCGTCTGCCCGCTTACTGCCTGTTCTAGCCATTCAGCATAACGGCGAATTTTAGCAGCTTCTTTCGCTGGTTCATCTTTTTTTCCTAACCTGCATACATACTTAATAATATTACCTTTTAAGAAGCCCATAAACTCATCATGCGTCATATTAGCCTGCATAACTTCTATCGGTTGATGAGCAGAAATATAATGCTGGTCATAATTGTTGTTCTTGCTAATATCCGCTGTTTCATTTTCAGCCGGTTTCCATTCAGTAGGTTCTTTGTTAATAGAGCTTATATAACAATCAGCGCAAGGCGCATTATGTCCAAAAACAGCCTGATACTTACAAGTACTACAACATTTTTCACTCATAGTCAGTATTCCTCCTAATATATATCGTTTAATTTACCGTGCAATAAATGCCGAAATCCTTGTTATTTAAGGCTTTTTATTGTACACTTATCGCACAGTAAACGCACGGCGTGTGTTTTATATATCATTTCTTTTAACATTTCAGGATTGTCCCACTCATTGCCTACTACTAACCATTCATAAAAATTATCAGCTCTATCCCACCAACTACCGCTAAAACATGCGTTTTCTTCGCACCATACAACTTTGATTAATTCATTATCTGGTTTTTTTAATATATCACCTTCAAAAATCTCTTTTTCGTTTAGGTCTGTTAATCCTGTATACTCCCCTACAGTTTCAGTGTCTACTTGAATATGATTGCATGTCCCTTTTGGATTTATACAACAATCATTTTTATTCATGCCTTCCATGAAATTTCCATATACCCAATCTCCGATTTTATACTTACCATAGTTTTCTGTTGCTTTTCCTCTGAATAAAATTTCTCTCATTGTTTTTCTCCACATTTTTTATAATTTAGAGTCATCACACGTGTATCCAATTACCTCAAAACAAGTCATTTCATTAGCCCCATAACGGTCACAACCATTTAATTCCAAGGCACAGAAGCTTGCTTCATCTTCATCCCATTCAACTTTTAGTAATGCACCATCATCCATGTCTTGTAAAATATCCCCCTCATATATCATTTGTCCATTGTAGTCTTTTAATCCCGTACATTGTCCTACTGTTTCAGGATATACTTCTATAAAAATATCTATACCTTCATATTCTTTGCGGATAAAACTTTTCCCATTTGCGTTTCTAAGTAAATCACCATATTCCCACACATCCCTTTTAACATCTCGACCTCTAAATAAAATATCCCTCATTATTCTGCCCTCTCTATATCATGTTTAACTTTTTCAAAATCATAGCCCAGTATTTCTTGCAAAACCTCTAATTTTTGAAAAATCCTATTTCTGTTTAATGTTTTCCGCATATTGGCTAAAAAATCCAGCGGCTCAAATGGCGATAATACGTTATCTTCACTGGATTTTTTAGCAAGAGAAATATATTTCTTGTACAAAAAATCCGCTCTATTTTTAACGTCTATTACCTGCTGTTGTTCTGTTATTTTTTTCATCCATGCGTTGCAGAACTTTTTATTCATAGAGCTGCTTAGATGTATACGTATGGTATAGCCTTTATCCGGTTTATCTATCAAGAATTTATAATCATCATTGTTTTGTATATACTCAAGCATATTTTCGGACTGTTCTAACTCATATGCGAAAATCCCTAAATGAGCTTTTAAACAGTCTATTTCTCTATCAAACTCTTTATCATTAAACAAATTAATCATCCTTTCTGAGCTGCAACATACACATAAATAAAATCCCGATGCCGCAGCCTACCCTTGCGCCGAGCATAAAACTAACAAAATAAGCCAACATCACCACTCCTTATGTCATTTCAACCCTCACTAATTTAACATCATCACCATATTCATCTTTTGCAAACATTTCAGCTGCATTTATAGCATCGGATAGGCTACTAGCATATGCCCAGTATCGTAACTGTCCTCCATCGTCATCTATAGCAAAAATTACCAAGAACTCATACATTTTAATCCTCCCATTTTACAAGTGGTTCGCCTTTTAATATTTTTAACATTTTATCTTTATGTTTTTCCGCTTCATTGTATGTCTTAAAAAAGTTACCTGTAATATATCGATATCTATCGCATACAAACGCATTGTCAAACCAATCATAATCAATATTATTGTGCACATTAATAAAATAATATTTTTCATTTTTCTTAGGTTTCCACGGCTTTTTTACAATTTTTACATTATCCGCAAACAGCAAATCAATAATATCAAAACGGTCACCTTCGACCACTTCATCAGTATCCGCATAATTTAAACTAAAACCTATATACATGTTGTCATCTTTGTGTATATACACGGTATCAAAATCAGTTTCACCTACCATGGGTTTAACTACTATCTTGAACGGCACATCATATTCAATATCGTTTTCTCTCATAAATTGTTCAATCAAATGCCTGTTTCTCATTTTTGTTTTTCCTCCAAATCCCAGTTACACGGAATGTTATTAAAATTGACTTCACAGTACGTTATATTGTTTCCTTCTTCATCATCTTCGTCTGTCCATTCATAATCATCATATTCCCCCTCTTTATAAAGCAATTTATTGAACGGGCAACCTTTACAACACATACCGTTATCAAATCTTAATTGACACATTGTCTTTATTACATCGGCCGCCGCCAACATCGCATTGTTTATCTTCCGATCAATCTTTTTACTCAGTTCGATTTGTTTATTCATTTTGTGCACTTCCAATCTTTAAACCACTTCATGCAACCGATGCGCATAAAGTTTAATTTTTCGTTGAACGTCAATTTTTTGGCGTTTTTTCTTTTCGGCGCGACAGTTTTAAATTGCGTTTGCATACCGCTACAAACCGTTACAATTCCCGCAATGCCTTTTACTGCCGCATTGATTTCTGCTTTATGCTGCTTGTACAGCTCTTGCGGAAAGGCGTAATAAAATCGACTTACAAGCGGCGATGAATGGAATATCTTCTTTTTAAAGTCGTTCCGGAAATCTTCTATCGTGATTTTTATTTCAATTTCCGTTACGAAATCGGCCGGCGAAATATAAATTAAGTCGGCTTCATACATCTTACTCGGCCTCTGCCATGGTTTCATTTTCTCAATTCCTGCTAATTCCTCTGTAAGGTATTCACCTGTTAATATCACATTTGGAATACATATATTTTTAAATCCGATATTTCTACCTATAATTAATTGGATTTCCCTTTCCGTCATGGCTCACGATTCTACCCTTTCAAATCTATATTTTTGTGTTACTAAAGGATATTTTTTATGGTCTACTTTGCTCATAAACATATCCAACGGGCGAATATAATCTTTATATCCATCATACAACGCTTTATACACCACGAATTTCTCTCCCGTTTCTGTATGTTCGGCAACGGTTATAATCATATACTCTCTATCCTTAAAATGCCTCCAAATTTCTCCTCTTTTAGGTATTTGTCTATTCATGTCGTCAACCTCTTGTACAATCATAATCTTCAAAACGGTCTATAATATTCCATATACGCTTATTATTTACCCAACGCTGCAGTTTTCGTACATTATCTGGAGCATTATATTTATCGTAAATCATTATATATGGGTCAAAACCGTTTTCTCTTAACCAATAAACTCTCATCAAATCTTCTTCAAAAGTGCTCCAATAATTAGTCAATACATAACATTTCATTATCTCCGGACGATACGGCAGAAGCTGACGAACGAGTGATAACATCATTTTAGTTCCTTCACTGCGAGGATTATCCCATGCCCAATGTAATCTTTTAATTTTTATGTTTCTAAGCAAAGATAAATTTTTACGATTTGCACATCTGGCATCTATTCCCTGCGTGAAGTCTACATACGCACCGCTATTCGCCAAATCTTCCAGTAAATCTTCACAATATCTATAGGCTAGAATATTTGCATCCAGCAACTTTATATATTTTTGCCCGTTCCAAAATTCATCAAGTTCAGCTACTTTTTCAGAACAAAAGCCTTCTTTTTTTCCCACTATGCAAAACTTACAACCTCTTGGACAGCCTCTCGTTAAAAATCCATAGGCTGTATTTTTGTTTTTTTCATTTTTATATAAAGAGTAGTCTGGAAAAGTATGTTCAATTTCGTAAGATAACGTTCGGTTATCATAATCCATTATGCCTGTACCACCTACTATTGCTCCCATTCCTTTCAGCATCAACGCTATTAACTTATTCTCAGAGAACACACATGCTGCATAAATTTTATCGAATTCTCCGTCAAACCAAGGCGGTTGACCTATCAGTATCATTTTTTTATCTTCTTTGTTGAGTTTAACAAAACTAACATTATTACCTTTATTTTTATGGTATGCAGACAGTTTCATCAATACCAAATTCGGGAAATTATGGCTGTCAACATCTATTAGCAATATCCTACTCATTTTTATAACCATTCCTTTAAATCATCATTAATCCTTGTATCTATAATATAATTAGCAAATCGCGAACATTCATCATAATATTGATTTAATCTGTCAATATATTGATGGAATGTTATTTTTTCTTGTTGAGATAATCTCATTATGGTCATAAAAACTAGCTCTAAGTTAGTTGATAAATCACTATTTACAGCAGAAATGTAAAATTTATCTTCTATTGAAAAACCTATTCGTAATTCATTTTTTATATCTAATATTTTATGCATTTTTACCTCTTATATACTCAATTCTCATCAAACCGTCTGCTAAAATAACCTTATTTACATCTTCTTCAGCAAAAAATTTTCTTAAATTTATGGGTTTCGTGTCTTTCTTGTTCACGGTTAGATTAAATAGATGCGGATTATTGCAAATAAATTTTCTACATATCCAAGGTCTTACAGGATATATTTCACATTTCTTCTGTTCTTCATTTCTGAACGGGCATGTTAAATCTACAATATCTTCTAAGACAATATTTTTATGTGTATATGTTTTAACTTTATTCTTTTTCACATAATCTTTTATTGTTTTTAATTCTTTTTTGCTCATAGGTAATGTTGCTGAGCAACAACCGCCACAATTAGAACACTTCCCGTTTTTAGTAAAATCTGTAACCGTGTCCATTATTTATTCACCTCATATTTTTGCCAGCCTCGTCTAAGTGCTTCTTTATTCAATATTTTTTGAGACTCTTGTGCTGTATTACATATTAAATTCTCTTTTATCTTCCATATATGCACACCAACATTAACAAATATATTCAGTGTTCTATATATGCAATATTTATTATTTCCATGTATTGACGAAACATAATAAATATAGCCTTGTGTATCTTTAAATCTATTCATATATCTATAACCTCTTTGCTATCTCATAAATCACCGGTACCGTAACTGCATTACCGGCTTGTTTATAAAGTTGCGTATCACTTAATCCTGCTGCACGGGCGTTATAATAATGCTCATCAGAGAAGCCCTGAAGTCTAAAACACTCAAGCGGGGTAAGTTTGCGTATACGAATATTTTCTTTCTGTATAGCTATGCCGTGTCTGTCTTGAGCCGTTAATGTAAACATAGGCTCTCCGTTATCTTTAAACCGTCTGCCGCTTTGACGTTTATTTACACGGTCTGGCGTAAGCACAGGATATACAGCTACTCCGCTTGTTTCGCCTTTCCTATTAATAACACCCTTATCATATCGTGCCTGCAAAGTCCTCGCGTTTTGGGTTATTTTTGCACCGTTTTTAGTTAAATCTATAAATCCATATAAACCTGTTTTCGCACCTAACCCGCCGCCTTGACTGCTAAGAGTTACTGATAAACCGCTTGGAGAATAAACTCTCATGCCTTGCTTTGATTTAGTTGTCAACTCTTGAAGTTTGCAAGGATTTTCGCCTGCATTTGCGGCGAGAGGAAATATTTGTCTGGTACGTTTCCCTCTAAGATGTCCGATAACGAACACTCTTTCTCTATTTTGCGGCACTCCGAAATCTTTGCTGTTAAGCAACTGCCATTCACAGTCATACCCCACGGCATCCAGCGTTTGAAGTATTCTGGCAAACGTTGTACCCCCCCCATTGGACAAAATTCCTTTGACGTTCTCAAGAAATAAATGTTTGGGCTTGAGAATTTTGGCAAATCGCATGATTTCAAAAAAGAGATTGCCTCTTGTATCTTCGTATCCCTTTCTTTTTCCGGCAACACTGAAAGGCTGGCAAGGGAAGCCACCGCAAATGACATCAACTTTGTTATATTTTCCAAATTTTTCAATCTCCTCGTCTGTAACTTTTGTAATATCTGTCCATTTAGTTTCGCCCATAGTATCAAAGTTTGCTTCGTAAGTTTGTCTTGCAAACTTATCTATTTCACAGTAGGCAAGACATTTATGTCCTGCCCTTTGCATCCCTAACCTAAAGCCACCAATGCCGGCGAATAAATCAATAAAATTCATTTTCTAACTCCTTAACGACCGTAATATAAATCATGCGACAATCTGCGTATGAACGTCATTTTATTCATGCGTTGCACAAAATTTTTCTTCTCATGATTTCTATAACTTCGATTTTGTTCCCGTCTAACTATTTGAGCGCAATAAGAAGAACAATATTTTTGTGTATTATTCTTTGGCAAAAATTGATTGTTGCAACCGATACGGGCACATGTTATTAACTGAGGTTCACTTTCTTTGGCATAGCACTCGGCATCTTCTTCTGTAAGTCCTCTTTTTATCGCACGAATTTTGCGTTTTTTATAGTTGTACGCTTTTCTTGCACATTCTTTAGAACAATAAATACTGCTACTATATGCCGGCTCAAATTTTTTTCTACAATAAGCACAAAGCATAATTTTCATCTCCTGTATATCATTCTGATTCTATCCAAAATCGTAGGTCTAAAAAATTTCCAATTACCGTTAAAATCATTTATATTTATCATGCTGCCGGTATGGTCCACAAAACGATTGTTATTGTAGGTTACAAAAAAGACATTAAAACCTATATCATCACTAACTAGCTTTTTCCCTTTCATCATGTAAGATATTGCTTGTTGTTTCTTCATAATTTTCTCCTCCTAATGTGAGTTCCACCAATAATCTACAAAAAAGGTCGCTTTTATCTGAATAATTATTAATAGTTATAACGTGCCCGTCTTTCTTTATCACTTTCGTTTTTTTGTTGTTTTGCATTTTCTATAGCTTCTTTCAATGCGTATGGCACAAAAAATGCACCATCAATTCGAGCCGCCAAATCTTGCGCCGGTTTTTTATCACTGATTTTACAAATGGTATAAATCCCGTTTGCATTGTAAAGTGAAATTATTTTATTTGATTTAAAGCCCAACTCACTTGCCCGAATATTTTCCTTTAGTTTAAATTTACTGAATATGTCTTTATACCAATACTCTAAAATGTATAATCCTTTTCTGGCTTTTTTATGTCCCAATATGTTATTTAATTGTTTACGAGTCATATAAATATCAGGGTCAAACTCAAATAAAGATTTTTTAAAGCAGTCGAATTTAAAACTGCATATTTTATATTTTTTTATAAACATATACATGCTTATTTTGTCTCCTCATATACCGTATCCAGAGTCCCATGTTTATCTTCTAAATCAACCTGAACACATAAACAACTCTCGGTTTCTAGTAATTTCTTTGCATATGCCTTGGCATCGGAAAACTTATGAAAATGTTTATGAGTCTTATACATACGCTGATGTTTTACCCCACTGCCATTATGATAAAAATTAAATCGTGTAACTGTATAAAACTCTCCCATTTTCATTCTCCTATCTCGTGATTAAACTTCCTGCAGGTATTCCTTTAATCGTTTGTTCGTCTGCTATGCTTTTCAACGTTTTGGGAGCCGGAACGGCTTTCGTCTGCATAAATTGCTCCAGCTTATCGCAGATGTGTTGCGACAACCTGTTTTCATAGCGACTTTCTCCTCGTTTTAAAAATCCGTCATAAACTTTGGCAAATCGCGGGAATATATCGTAGGTTGCCGTAGCTATCGTGTACGCTCCGATGGCTGAAACCGTCTTTTTCACGATTGGATGCGACCACTGTATTTCTTTGCTGGATACGCAGCCCAGTTTAGAGCGTACTTCATCCCATGCTGAATAAACGTCCGGGACTCCTGCTTCCTTTGAGATGTTTATAACTTCTTTCGCCGCTTCGATTATTTCCGCCGGTGTGGGCAGTGTCGGAATGGTCTTTTTGCGTAAAACCTTAACTAATGCCCTAGCACCTGTATCGTAAGTTATGTCCGGCATAACTATCGACCACGCAAATCCGGTCTGCTCAAAATCAATTTTCAAATTCGGCATAACAGCCGATACTAATCTTAACAGGCTGATAGCTTCCGTTTTAGTCATAGTCGTCCTCCCACATTTTCCGCATTTCGTCTTCAAGACTTGGCACATCGTCTATTATTTCATCAGGCGCCATTGTCCGCTGAACAAACATTGGTTCAAGCTCGTCTTCCCAGCGTTTTTGATTGAGCCACGTTGACGGATTAGGTATATACTGCCCGTTATCCTTGTTCCATTGCTTGGATATCTTGCCTCGTTCTATTGCCGCCAGCATTTTTTGTAAGAGCTCCGCTGACGGTTTTATTTTCCGCCATGCTCTCTCTGCTGCACCTTTAGCAATTTTCTTCGGATACGCTTGCCAGAATATGGCAAATCGTTCAGCCTGAACATTCGACTTTTCAGATTTCGTTTTTTTGACAGGCAAGTTTTCGATAACCTCGTTGTCCCCTTTAGGGGATATAGGGGTATTATTATTACACTCAGTCTCACTATACTCAGTCTCATTAGCTTGCATAGGTGCAAGTCTAGATTTGCACTGGTGCAAGTCTTGTTTTTCATTTTGAAATTCTTGACTTGCATTTTTGCAAGTCTTGTTTTTCACATCTTCGTTTTTAACTTCCTGATTTTCATTCGAAGTTAATGTAGCTAATTTGTTGATGTAAATTTTGCTTGGTTTACCCTGCCCCTGTTTTACCATTTCAATCAGGTTACATTTTTGGAGTTGCTTCATGCTTCTAGATACAGTGGACGCAGATATCCCCATCATCTCTGCTATAGCTTCTTGGCTGAAGTACATATATATGTCTCCGTTATCATCATACCAGCCGTTTCGGGCGGACAGTACCATTCTGTCTTTTAAAAAGGCATATATCATTTTGGCGTCGCTTGACATGGATTTATACAGAGGATTTGTAAAAAATGCTTTCGGTATTTGATAGTATCTTTCGTTGTCAATTTCTCCTTTTTTAAAACGCATATCTTGTTATCCTCCTTCTAAATTCTTTTTGTTAAGCCTGTATTTCTTACCGATTTCTTTTGTCAGTTTTATTGGTTCGATATGATATTTGCTGTTAAATTGTTTTTGAGGCATTGTATGACACTCAGTATGATGTTCTCCACAAAGCGGAAGTATCAACATATCTATGTGGCATATATCGTCTCGATTTCTGCCCATGCCTATTCTTTGGACGTGATGCAGTTGGGCAGGTCTGCCGCACACGCAACATTTTTTATTCATAAGACAAGCGTATATATACTTACTGATATCATCGTTAAGCATATACAGCGGCTCTCTTGTCGGAATATCATTCTCCAAAATAAAATCTATCAAGAGGGTGATAAATTCCCGTGCAGTCGTCATATCGCAATCTTTAAGCGATACTATCTTCTTGCCTATAGCTTGTATCTGCAGGTTAAAATTTATCTTCATCAGGGCTTTCGTGTTTTCTGTAGTATCGCCCATCCACTCGGCTATTTCTCCAAGCAGTGCGTATATTTTACGCATTTGTTTGGCGGATAATCTGCGCCCGTCGGAAAACCCGATTAATACCTCGCTGTATTTCCGCAGTAGTGCCGTTTGAATACTGGAAATTCTAGCATGAATGATTGTATCGCCGTTCGGTGCAATATCGTGGATAATTCCTTTTGTAATTTCCATTAATATACATACACCTCGGCTCCCGTTTTCCTTTGGATTCTATCTTTGAATTCAGCGGCGTTGCTATTGTTATCGCTAAGATGGAGTAGATAAATCTGCTGCACCTTGCTCAAATCGTTAGCCGCCAAAAATTCCTCTACAGTTTCCAGACTCATATGCGATTGGATTATCCTGCTGGCAAGACTGCCTTGAATATCCATATTAAACGTATTCTTTCGAATAAGTTCGCTATCATAGTTGGCTTCAATCATGATGTGCGTGATTTCCGTGAACTGATACTTAATATATGCCGTATCCGTTACATATATTAACTTTTGTTTACCCATGGAACTTATCTGATAACCATAACACTCAACGTCATGTTTTACTTCAAATGGTACGATTATAAAAGTTCCTATCGTATACCTGATTAAAGGTTTTAATACAAGGATATTTCTATTTATTTCTTGCAGGTCGTTCGGACCGTAAACCGGCATACCTCTTTTTATTAAATCTTTAATCGCCTTGGCGTGGTCTCCATGCCGGTGAGTTATCAGGCACCCACTGATATCACTTGTACGGAAATCACAGCCTTTTTGTATTTGTTTAAATGGTATTCCTGCATCCAGCAGAAGTTTCGTTTTACCATTATCGATTAAATAACAGTTGCCGCTACTGCCGGATGCAAGAACTTTTATATCAATCAAAACGTCGGACCTACTGGACCGTATTTTTTATCTTCGAGTGCTTCTTTTGCGCGTAGGTCCGTTAATTCACGTGATAATTCATCGTTCATTCGTTCGTCCAATTCTATCTGCTGTCTGTCTGGTTCACAGACAAAATCCTGTCTTTCTGCTTCTTTTGCACTTTCATGAACCTGTTCCGGCTGATGAGCTATGGTAGTATTATTTTCTATACTATCTTCAAGGCTTACCGTATTTGCTGTAACATTTTTCTCCTGCTGAAGATTAGCTTCGGCATACTGCAGATTCATTTCTTCCTGCTTTAAACGATAATATTCCGTGTCAATCTTTTTAGGATCTAATGGAATGTGTTTCTGCCCATAAACTTCCCTTATTAAAGTTTTGCGGCACATTTCATCATACCAACCTTCTTTCAACTCTGTTACCTTTTGTCCACCTTTCCATTCGGTACTCTCTCCGCCCCAAAAATTTGCACTAGCAAATTTAGGTTTTCTTTTATCCATGTCTTTTTTAGTCATGATAATAAGTTCATTTTTGCTGACGTCTTCATATTCGATATAACCGAAACCACCGATAATTTCCCCTCTATTAAAAGGAGATGTTATCTCAAATTCATAGCTGTCAAAAGGTTGATTAAGTCCTTTCTTGATAACTCTGAATGTATCGTTGCTATAAACCAGATTGTACGTTACACTTTTCGGCGGTACTAAAGCATATTTTTCTGCAAGATAAATTTTCCCATTGTATCCGAGTAGCAGATTGATTGTATATTTGTTTGTTTTATTGTTCTTAAACGCAATCGGATGTAGATGATTAGGCTGTTCCATATCAAGTCCCAATCGTGCGTTATATACAGCATCCATCGCCAGCATTTCTCTATCGACGTTATTCCAAGTAAACGGTAGAGGATTGTCATATCTATGGTCTTTGTTGCTCGCATTGCTTCTTTGGCGGTTTTCCTCTGCTATTTTTAACATTTTATCAATACATCTGAAATAGCCTCGTCCAAGTGATTTTTGGTAATTAGTAAGCTGTATATTTTGGCAATATTTATCTGTGAATTCATGTATTACCATATTGACAAAACGTTCGCTTACTTCTAATTTCTTATCTGATATTTGTACTTCATTTTTCTGCTTTTCCATAGTATTACTCCTTTTCTATTCTCAAAACCTTATCCGCAGCCGATACAATTAGCCTAATCATCTGTGAAGATATCGGTTTAATATCGGTTACGCTTTCCGCCCTGTCGACTATAACTGGCAGGTTTATCTTATAATGTTTACTTAAAACATCTATAATTTCCAAATCGGCATTTACCTTGCTGGCAGTATTTACCGACTTATATTCAACCCATTGACCGTTGGCATTTTTAACCACAGGGTCGCAGATTTCTTTTGTTCCGTTATTCATCTGTTCTTTAAACAATCGGAACTGAACTAGCGAAAAATTACTATTAATATTTTCCGTAATCATATTTGCCTTAGCTCGAATGAATTTTTCGCACAGATACAATCCGTGCTCCAAGTCTTCAAGCTTTCTGGCGTTGGCTTTTCGTTCATCTTCCAGCTCTAAGATGCGTTTCTTTGTATTTTCTACCACATCAAATTTCAGAAGAGTACGTTCCGCCACATTTATTTTTTCCTGGATACCTTGTATTTCATCATCTATTGCAACAGTTTGTTCTTTTGCTTTGGAAACGCTGTCGGCTTTATCTTTTTCCAACTTTTCAATTTGTTTAATTAAAGATGAATAAGTTGGTGTTTCTTCAAAACTCTTAACTACAGTTATTTGTTTTCGAGCTTTATCAATTTCGTTATCTATCTCTGAAATCTTAGTATCGGTATCGGAAAATTCCTTTTCCAATGTTTTTACTTTTTCTTCAAGTTCATTGATAATTTTGAACGAACATTTTTGCCCTTCTGCATTAATCTGCTCTTTGCGCATGGCAATTTTTTTATAAAACGCATCACGTCTTTCCAGAAAACTTTTACGTACTTCTTCGATTTTTTCTTCTGGCAGTTTCTGCCCGCAAGTAGGGCAAATTGTATTTTGCTCATTCCATTCTTCCTTCCATTCTTTTTGGGCAACTTCCGCAAATTCATCTAACAGACGAACCCGTTCTTTCATAAGCTGTTTTATCTGCACCTTATAGTTATGAATATCTATGTCTAACTGACTTTTCGATAAATACAAATCTGAACGCTGTTTGGACAAGTCATCTATTTTTTTATAGATTTCCTCGTTGCTGGTATTATTCTTTTGGTTATACGCAGCACGATATTCTTCTATATGGTTTTTAATGACTGCAATCTGCTTGTCCGCCGAAACCTTAAATCCGTCATCCGTTGTCAGAAGATTTCTTTTTATCTGTAATTCACCAAATTTGATTTTTGCATTATTTAATTCAAGTTCGATTTCTTCTTTATTCGGAAGTTCGGGGATAGAACGAACCAATTCATCTATACGTTCAGGTATGGTTTCCAGTTTATGGTTGAGTTCTTTTCGCCTATTGGTGGCAATTTTCTTGTATTCATCAATTCCATAAACAGAAGTCGTTCCTGGAACTCTTAAATATTCATTAAGAGCTTCAAGGTCATTATTTTTTATAACCTCTGTGTCCGTTATCTCGTCACAGAGTTCAAACAATATGTTTCTGCGGGCTTCCATGGACAGCGTTTCCGCAAAATACCCTGCCATCATTAGAAGTTTCGCCCTGTTTATATCGCCTCCACAGACTTTTTCCATGGCTTTGATATAGTCTTTTTCCTTTATCGGCACACCATTTATAAAATAATCCACTGTATGTCCGGAAAGAGTTTCCTTTTCCGAACCTTTCTTCTTTTTCCAGACTTCATGGAAGTCTTTGGAAAAATTTATTATTTCTCCAGTATCAAGCTCAAATGAACCTGATACCGTGTGATGGAGATTATGAGTTTCCGCTGTTTTTGGATTGAAGTCTTTTTCTCCCGTTATCGGTTGACCTGTTATTAAATAACTGATGGCATTGGCGACAGTGGTTTTACCTGTACCATTTGCGCCGTAAATTGTATTTTTGTCTCCGAAGTCAAATTCCAAATCTTTTATGCCTCGAAAATTGTTTAATTTTAGTGAAAGTATTTTCATATTGAAATCCTCATGTTATAATTATCTTAATGAAATTTTATATTACTTATTGAGTGAGGTCAGTGTTTTTTGCTGACCTCTTTTTTTATACATTCTGCTCCGGAATGTAATAGTCAGCGTCAAACTCCAGATTATTGTAATCAACAGCTTTATGACAACTGCTGTAAATATCGCCAAAATTGTTCATATAATAGATATCTTTGCCTCGAATACCTACGCCGTAGCCTTTCGCCATATACTTTATGGCTTGAACCTTATTGAAGCTGTTTCTAATCACGGCGATTCTAAAAAGACCCTCTTCACTTTTCTCACATTGCTTTTCAAATGCTTTTTGCATCATTACAGCAAATATGTCGAGATGTTTATAATGTATCTTAAATATTGTCATAGCTTCAGCCATACTCTGAGCATAGACTTCAATATAGCCTCCATCATTCAGCATTACATAAAACTTTTTCATCATTTTTACCCTCCAAAATATCCAATATATATTGATTGTATTTTCTTTGCTCTTCCAATAAGTCAATTCTACGCATGGCTTCCGATAACTGCTGCGCATATTCCTGAACGTTACTGCCATCAACCAGCAAACCTTTATTAAAAGCTATTTCCATATCATTGATTATATTTTTTTCACAATGTAAAGCTTTTTCTATTATTCCTACTAGCTCGGAAACCTCATCATCAATCAATGAAATTTTCCTTTTGATTTTTTTTGTTAAATAATCTGCCCGTTTAGCTTTGTCGGTCAACTCAATAATACCTTTAGTAATCGGGTCTAAAGGATATTCAAAATTTTTTTCCATAATGGTCCCTCTCATTCCAAATATTTTTTCAATCTTAATTTCTCATTTGCCAACGCTTCTATGTTGTAAAATTCTGCTAGAAGCTGTCTGCCGATGAATGCGATATCGTTTGCCCCCAAAATATCGAGCTTTTCTTCTTTTAGGAGTTGCTCCATATCTTCCAACTTCCTTTTAGCTTTTTTTATATCGCGAAAGGCATCATTTCTTTTGTCTTCTATTATTAGGTCTATTTCTTCCAGTCTGTAGTTCATTAACTTTGTATTCATGCTTATTCTCCTTACATTTATTCGGTTGCTACCCGTGTATTTGAGCTATAAGTTTAGACCAGCGGTTTTATCAAACCCACCGCCAAGCGTTCGTTTAGTCAAATTTTCTCTAGCGTGCACCAGCCACCTCGCAATATCTCACTTCTAAATAAAATGTCTTGGGGGCTTATTTATGGTTTATATCGCGAGGCAAATGCTACACGCTAGATTTTTTATCAAGCCGTTAGTTGATAATATTCTTCATTAAGATTTTCGTCATAATAAAACTTATCACCATCTGTTAGCAGTTCATTTATTGGCTCTCCTTCAATCGGGTCATCATACCTGCAAAGGTGGTCGTCCTGCATGATTGCTGGGAAATCTTCCAATTCTTTGCTTCTAATAATTACTACATACCCTTTTCTCCAATAATCAAGTGCTTCCGTTCTGCTAAGTTTTATCATTTCAAAAATCCTTCCTTAATCTAATACATAATGTTTAAGCCGGTTTCTTTAATTTTTCGATATCCGCTTTACATCTAAGCCCTGCCGAAAATCCGATGCTTGTCGCCAACAAAATTTTCTTTGTGATATCATCATTGCTTCTAAGAAGCTCGATGATTTTCATAGTTTCCTCTTCGTTTTGTTTACGAATATCATCCATATTCAAGCCTCCTTTTTATTGCATTGGAATTTTTATATCTCCTTACATTTATTATTATATTCCATTGCAATATAAAAATCAAGCTTTTTATAACAAATTTATTAAAAAATATTGCATTGAAATATTTTTAGTGATATGCTATATATTGTAGGAGGTGATAGAATGATACATCGATTAAAAGAACTACGAAAAACATTAAAATTAAATCAAACATTATTCGGAAAACGTATCGGTATGAGTCAACCAGGTTATGCTCAAATTGAAAAAGGTGATAGAAATTTAAATGATAGACTAATAAAACTTATATGTATTGAATTTAATGTAAATGAAGAATGGCTTCGTACGGGCGCCGGCGATATTTTCCTGTATGATCGCCGTAAGGCACTTCAGTATGGCCCAGAACGTCCTGCGCCAGGGTGCGGA
>OGYT01001002.1_pt1 | contig 20360 bp, 16 predicted proteins | sample 1576631 | NCBI WGS metagenome assembly OGYT01 (sample SAMEA3541588, study PRJEB24748) | human gut metagenome | biome: human gut; feature: human-associated habitat; material: faeces | place: China | collected 2012
GGACCTTTTCCAAGCGGACAACCCATAAAGCCGATACCTTTCTGAGCTGCGAAAGTTTCCAGTTCTTCCGCTGTCTGCGGGTCGATCGTACTTACATCAATATAAATACTGCCTGGTTTCATCTTATTCAGCAGTCCATCATCTCCGAGCATAGTGGATTTTATATGCACTGGCATAGGAAGACTGGTAAATACAACATCGCAATCAGCAAGGTCAGCAGCGGATTTAACACCTACACCCGTTGTGCCTGCTGCCAAAGTTCTTTCAATATGTTCTGGATTTAAGTCAAATACTTTTACTTCTTTACCTGCGCGAATTAAATTTCTTGCCAAAGGACCACCCATTAAGCCTAATCCTATATAACCGATTTTCATAATTTAATTTCTCCTTAAATATATTTTATCAATAAATTATCTTATGTATTGTGCTGAAAAATATCAGCACAATACCGCCGTTTTCCCAAACCTAAATAAAATCAATTAGATTAATATTCAAACAATCTTATATTTAAAAGATTGCAGAGGATTTTTATTTCTTTTGTAACATCACCATAAACAACTACAAAGTGCGGTTCCCAGCCGTCTTTAACAAATTCTTTTACATACTGTACTGCTTTGCCGCCCTGCGGTTTTACCGTTACAGAAGTACCATAAAATTTTTGCGGTTCATCTAGCGCTTCACCTTTGTACATAAACATTCTGTAACCGTCTTTATCAGAACCAAGTCTTATTACCGTTACTTCACCTGATTTAAGGCCAAAATCCATAACAGGACCAATTTTGCGATTTGGATGAACGCCTAGTTTAGCTCCACATGCGCTACTTGCCAATGTACTTGCACCTGCACCACAATGCCAGTAAACAATAGCATCACAATTTTCATCAATAGCTACTGGGTCACCAAAATATGTTGCCTGTCCAGAAAGACGACTACCGATATACATACTGATTGCACCGCCGATATCCGTCTCACAGGAAGAAGCAATATTATTGTCATTAAGCATGGAAAGTACTGCACAGACAGGAGCACCAAACCCTGTAAAGAAATCAGGCCAGCAACGGGAAGCAAGAGCACCAATATTATTTTCGTCTACAAAAGACTTGAATGCTTTATGCAGGCGAGCATATTTTTCCATATTTTCCTGCGGAATGTTTATATTAATTGTACGGGAATTCAGTTCTGCCAAGTCATCGGCAACTTCTTCAGTTGTATAGTTTTTAGCTTTTTCCATAATGGAAGCAGCTTCTATGCGTGCCACACGGCTACCCAAAGTGCCAATTAAATCGGTTTCATGTACTGTACCGAAACCGAAACCTGCTGGTTGGTTACCAACTACACCAATGACGAGTTCTTTCAAATCATTTATAAGATTTAATGCTTTATTATAATTAACGAATGTATCAATTACGCTCTGTTCATCAGGATTGCCAAATACAAAATCAAACTTTCTACCTTGCGTATATACGCTATTGCCGGCAGAAAAAGCACCCGTCAAAGAATTAAGTTTCAATCTCGTTCCGTCAATAGAAGGTTCTCTTGTTGCCCATATAAGTACAGGACAATTGAATTTGCGCATTACTTCATACATAAATTCAGACCCAATGAATGTCGTACACTGATAGATGATTAAATCTGGAGCTGTTACATCCTTTAAATATGATGCTACATCAGACGGGTCAGTAATCAAACTATCCGGTGTCTTGATATCAGCAAATATATCTTTTAAAACCTTAACCGATTTATCAAAATTCTCTTCTGCACTCGGCATATAGAATGTTGTCCTTGCAAGAGGAACAAATACTGCTTTAATACCCATAATACACACGCTCTCCTTTATTATTCGTTTTCATAAATTTACATCATCCAGTGACAGATATTCATCGTTAAATTCACCGATAATAGGCATCAGCCATGCAGTAAACGCATCTGTTACTTGTTTTGTTTGTATATCGTAGAATTCTTTCGGTACTTTCTTTTCCTTGCCACCTACATCAATCAGCGGTATTGTTTTATAACAATTCGCCTGGAAATCAGTTCCGTTTTGTTCTAAATACACCATTACCGAACGGTGGCCATCAACCAATGCATTAACTGTTGCAAAACCTACTTCATAAGCCTGCATTTCATCTATATCTGAACGCAAAGCACCAAAACATCTTTGTGCCATGGTAAGATTTTGTGCTCTGGCTTTTATTTTCAATTTTTTACTCACCAGTTCTGCTAGGTATACAGAAGCACCATCGAATGTTTTGTTAGCCTGTTTTACATCGGCAAATGGATTAGCACCGATGGATTCACCGTTTTTATCATGAATACCTTCGCCGACAACAGCAACCGCAAAACCATTTTTCTCATATACAGCTTTAATTTCTGTTAAGAATTCTGTTTCGTCAAAATCGTATTCCGGTATATAAATCAAATGCGGTGCACCGTCTTTTTTACGCTTTGCCAAAGAGCTAGCTGCTGCCAGCCAGCCGACGCTACGACCCATGACTTCGATTATTCTGACCTGTTCAAAAGTTTTCATCGATTCCAGGTCAATACTTATATCCCGTACAGCCTGAGCAATATATTTAGCGGCACTGCCAAAGCCGGGACTGTATTTTATGCCGAACATATCATTATCTACTGTTTTCGGCGAACCGATAACCGTTAAATCTATATTTTGTCTTTCAGCATTTTCGCTGATTACTTTAGCAGCATACATCGTACCGTTTCCGCCAATCATTATTAAAGCGTCAATACCTTTTTCATGCAGTTTGCGCGGAATGGCTGCAAAGATTTCCGCTGTTAAAAACATACGGCTGGAGCCTAGAAACATTGCCGGAGTATTTCGCAAACGACGCAGCTGCTCTACTGTCAAATTGGATAAATCAATAATTCTGTCTTTTAATAATTCTTCAAAACCGTTTAACAATCCATATATCTGCAAACCGTTTTTCTGCGCACTTTCAATAATACCTGCCAATGTAGAATTTATAACAGCACTGCAACCGCCGGTCTGAACTACTGCCACTTTATTAATTTTCTTATTTATTACATTGACATTAACTGTCATCTTAATCCAAACCTCATTTTTATCTCAAATTAAATTAATTCTTTATTTTAAGCTGTTTTTCCAATCTTGAGCAAAAAATTTCAGATTTTCTTCTACTGTTTTGGCTACAGCTGCTTTTGCCTGTTGCGGAGCACCAATGAAATCATATGCTTCCACATTTTCCATATGAACTTTTGTAAATGTATCCATAAAGGAACGTTTGATTTCCGTACCGATATTTACTTTTTTAACACCGAGGTCGATACATTTAGCAAACTGTTCTTTGGAAAGACCTGTACCGCCATGTAAAACAAGCGGAGTATCGATAAGTTTTGCCGTTCCTTCCAGTACTTCATAATGTAGATGCGGAACACCTTTATATAAACCATGCGCATTACCAATGGAAAGTGCCAGCGCATCTACATTTGTAAGACTGGCAAATTCGGCAGCATCTTTTGGGTCAGTAACTTTAGCATCAGCTACTGCTTCTCCATCTTCAATACCTGCCAAAGCACCGATTTCTGCTTCTACGGAAACTCCTACAGCATGAGCTGCTTCTACCACTTTTTTTGTAAGTGCCACATTTTCATCAAATGACAGATAAGAGCCGTCAATCATTACCGCACTAAAACCGATTTGAATTGCTTTCATGCAAAGCTCAAATGTTTTGGAATGATCAAGAAATACGGCAGCTGGAACTTTGGCTTCTTTAGCCAATTTAACCATTAAAGCACCAATTTCTTCATTGCCCGGTTTACTAAGTACAGCACTGCCAATCATGAGAATTACTGGCATATTTGCTTTTTCTGCACCTGCGATAATTCCTTGTGCACTAAATAAATCATATGTACTAAATGCACCAACAGCACCTTTTTCCTGCAGACTTAAAATCTCTTTTAATGATACTAAAGCCATAATAAAACCTCCTATTAAAGTAAAGCTGAATTTAAAATTTATTGAATTTCACTTATTTTCTTTTCTACTATTATTATAACATTTAAAATATATTTTTCAAGATATATTTTATGGTATAGGTTTCCTTATAAAATTTTTATAAGAGAACCTATACCTATTAATTACTGCCAATTTTCTTGAATTTGATTTTTATGCAAAGTTATATTATAACGATATCTGTCAGCTCTGTATACATTATAAGCATATTCAATTGGAGTATCTTCCTGATATGTTAATCGTTCCATTACCAATACAGGCTCTCCTTTTTTTAAATCCAGATATTCCGCTTCTTCCTTTGTCGCAGCTTTGGCAGATATAGTTTCTTCCGCTTTTGTAAGCTTCACATTTAAAAATCTACTAGCTATTTCATAAACACCTGTATTGGTCAGGTCATACCTCGATAATTCTCTGCCATATTCTAACTTCCAAAAACTACTTACCAAAACGAGTTTTTTATCATTTACCTTATGCAGTTTCTTTATGAGCATTACCTTATTCTCATTCAGATGTTTAAGCTCCGGAAAATTCTTTAACACTTCATCCGTTACATTAACTTCCCGTGTTTCAAGAATCTCCGCATTGGGTACAAATCCCTTATTAGTCATTTCTTCAAAAAATCCCGTCAGATGTCCCAGTTCTTCCTTTATCGGCTCTTTTTTTATAAAAGTGCCTTTACCGGGCCTTCGTTCAATCCAACCTTCTTCCACCAGCTGTTTAACCGCACGACGTACAGTGGTAGCGCTGACATTATATTTTTCCATTATTTCGCGGTCTGTAGGAAATAAATCTCCAATATTCCACATACCACTTTGAATATAATTTCTAAGTTCGTTGGCCAGTTGATAATGCAACTGTATCGGGGCCGATTTACTAAAAGCCATTTAAAACTCTCCTCACAATAAAATTAATTATAAAACACTCTACTGTCTCACATTATTATATTTATAATACATTTTATTCTATCACAATTTCTTAATTTATATAATTCTATTGCAGGAAAATCCTCTATTTAAATGTTTTTAATTAATTATGCTTGTTGATTTTTTCTTTTTTGTAATTCAGCTAACAATTCTCTGAATTTTTGGTCAGTAAGTTTATAGCACATACCCATAACGATAATGGTAGCTACTGCCAATACACCAGGATAAATGAACATCAAACCTTTAATACCTTCCAGTGCGCCTGCAGACTGAACAGCATTCGGTACATAACCTACTAATGTAAGTACGAGACCAGGAACAAAACCTGCTACAGCCTGAGAGCATTTACGGAAAAATGTAAAGAAGGAATAAATAATACCTTCCGCACGAACACCAGTTTTCCATTCACCATATTCTACCGCATCGGCAACAAGCGCCCAGTTGAGACTATTTACAAAAGAACTACCAAAGAATGCTACGCAGGAGAATATAATGAATACTGTCGGGTCTGTTACGAATAAATAATTTACAAGGTCGCCTACTGCCCAAACAGCGCAACCGAACATATAAGTCTGTTTTCTGCCACCAAGCAGTTTAACCATGCGAGTTACCAAAGCAACACCAATGAATACGCATCCAATACTGAAAAATCCCATGTACGGAAGAATTGTCATATCATTTAAAATATATTGGCAATAATAAACTTGTACAGCAAGTTTTACGTTAAACGCGGAGAAGGTAAACAAGTTTACAAGACATAAAATAAGTAACGGAGTATTTTTTAAAATAGATTTGAAAGCACTGCCCAGATGAACGCGTTCATGTGCTCTTCTTTCCACATGAACATGTTCTTTAATATTTAATGCACAATACAATGTTGCTATTACACCAGCTACTGCAAATACACATGCAGCTACAAAATAACCATGTTCTTGTGTGTCAAACATAAGTACAATCGGCATAAAAGCAACTGTTGTAATTAAAAGACCAGTATTAGAACCTGCCTGTCTGAATGCTGCTAATTGTGAACGCTCTATTGGATCTTGCGTCATTGCTGAAGCCATCGAACCAAAAGGAATATTTACAATACTATAAGATAAACCGAACGCCATATATGAAGCATATGCAAAAATCAATTTACCTGTAATAGAAAAATCAGGATTTGTAAAACATACTACTGTTAAAAGTGCCAACGGTATCAAACCGTAAATCATGAACGGTCTAAATTTGCCCAGTTTCTTGCTACCGAATTTACCAGAGTCTACAATTGTACCTACTGTCATATCGGCAAAAGCATCAAATACTTTACTTACTAAGAATATAGAACCTGCCCATACGGCTGGAAGTCCCAAAACATCCGTATAAAACTTCAATAAGTAAATCTGTCCTAAATCGAATAAAAAGTTGTTTCCGACATCACCCAAACCATAAGCTATTTTTTCTTTTAACTTCAGTTTAGTAGTCGACATTGCCTGTCCTAAATCTCCCATAATAAATGAGGCCTCCCTTTTTTATAATAAATATAAATTTTAATTAGTATAGAAATTAAATAATTTCTATTTCATAGCTACATGTAAATATCTGTCCCGGTTTTAAACAGTTATTACCGTCTTTCTGCGAAAAATCAGCATGTTTGTCTTTTTTATCAGCAAGACCTTTCCATGGTTCTATACAAATAAACGGTGCTCCCTGTGGCTTTGTCCAGAAACCGAGATTATCAAAGTTTTCATAAGAAATTTTTACGCCTCTACCTGATTTTCTACTCTTGAGAGTTACATTTTTTGATTTTACATTCTGCATGAATACAATATCTCGTTTAAAAAGTTCTTTTGTAACCGGAATTATATCTTCATTTTGTAGAAATACTTCTTTTGTCGGAGACAAAATGCCGTTTTCCAAAAAATATCTATCAAGTGTTTCTTTTTGTTCCAATATAAGTTCATAATCCTCAAAACTATCATTTATGTCCATCGGACAGTTATATGCTGTATGCAGACCGATAGCAAAGAATATATCTTTATCATCTAGGTTTTCTACATAATAATTTACTTTTACTCCTTTATCCTGCAATATGTATTCCAATTTTAAGGAAAATCTATATGGATAAAGTTTTAAAGTTTCTTTGCTATATCTCAATTCGTAAATAAGACTATTTTCAGTCTTTTTTAATAAATCAAAATCATTATCTCTAGCAAAACCATGTACAGTTAAATGATAGTCTTTTCCGTCTACACTATAGGTATCATCATGTACTCTGCCTGTTATCGGGAAACAAATCGGAGCATGCCAATGCCAATATGTAGCATCACCTTGCCAGATATACTGCATATTAGTTTTTCTGTCAAGAAGACCATGCATTTCAGCACCATGATTTGAGACTATCAGTTCAACATTTTTGTTTTGTAAAACTGTTTTTATCATAATTAATCACCTTTCTTTTAAATTCTTATAAAACTGATAATTTCCGTAATTCAAACTTACAAATATATCATACTCTATAAAATAATTTTTGTCAAATATATTTTTTAAGATATATTTGTAAAATTATATTTGACAAGTGGTGTATTTTATGTTTATAATTTAACATATAAAAAATATTTTCTGAATAGAGGTGCATTTAATGCCAGAAGTTACCTCAGATTTAATTTTAGCTATACTTATTGGTTTTGGCTCAACAATGGTACAATCTTTAACTGGATTTGGACTATCCATTGTTTCTACTCCTTTGTTTCTAATGGTATATGATCCGAAGCAGGTTGTACTAATTTTGCAGCTTATCTGTGTTGTAATTAATATATTTTTTGCTTTGGCATTGTATAAAAATATTGACAAGCATTTCTTATGGGTATTATTTATCGGGTCAATAATTGGCCAACCAGTTGGACTGCTGATTTTTCAAATTGCTCCGAATGATACTCTGAAATTATTTGTAGGTCTTACTATTTTAGTATTTTTGATTATCTCTAATTTAAACCACAAAGTCATAAAAGAAACGGATAAAAAAACGGCTGTCACCGGATTTCTATCTGGTATACTGACAACAGCTACCAGTATGGGCGGTCCACCTCTTATTCTATATCTTGCTAATGCTAAGCGAGATAAAGTTTCTATGCGAGCAACCTGTATCGCCTATTTCGCCATAACAAATGTGAGCGCTATCGCTATTTTTCTTATGGGCAATACCGATTTCTCTTTTGCCTTTGAACAAACAATTTATCTATTGCCATTTTGTTTTGTAGGCTTATGGCTCGGCAATAAATTGTTTCCGTATCTTTCACAGAAAATGTTTAACCGCATAATTTTCATTATGTTATTGTTCTCCTCACTTTACACTTTATATAGTGCAATTTGATGATATATATTTACCCCTCTTCACTTCTCTCTAAAACAGCTTTGAGATTATATACTCAGAGCTTATTTTTTTCACACAAAAAAAGAGTATCTGTCCGAAAAATTCGGATAGATACTCTTTTTTATTATTCATCACATTTTGCCAAACGGCTGCCTTCTTCCAGCAACGGTTTAAGAAAATGTCCTGTATATGACTTTTCCACTTTGACTATACTTTCCGGTGTTCCTTTGGCTACAACTGTACCGCCGCGGTTACCGCCTTCCGGGCCTAAATCAATCAGATAATCGGCTGTTTTGATTACATCGAGATTATGTTCGATTACGACAACGGTATCACCGCCGTCAACAAGCCGCTGTAATACATTCAAAAGCTGATGAACGTCGGCTGTATGAAGGCCTGTAGTCGGTTCGTCCAAAATATACAGCGTTTTTCCCGTGCTGCGCTTGGCAAGTTCCGTTGCCAGCTTTACGCGCTGGGCCTCTCCGCCGGAAAGTGTCGTTGCAGGCTGTCCCAGCTGAATATAACCTAATCCCACATCCTGAATTACCTTCATATAACGATGGATTTTCGGGATATTTTCAAAAAAGACAGTAGCTTCATCAACCGTCATATTGAGTACATCAGAAATTGTTTTCCCCTTGTATTTCACTTCCAGCGTTTCACGGTTATATCTTGCACCTTTGCAGACTTCACACGGTACATAAACATCCGGCAGAAAGTGCATTTCGATTTTAATGATACCGTCACCGTGACAAGCTTCACAACGGCCGCCTTTTACATTGAAACTGAACCTGCCCGGCTTATAGCCGCGAATTTTCGCTTCATTCGTTTGACTGAATAATTCTCGGATACTGTCGAATACACCCGTATACGTCGCCGGATTGGAACGCGGTGTTCTGCCTATCGGCGACTGGTCGATATTGATAATTTTATCAATATTTTCAATGCCCTTTATTTCCCGGTGTTTACCCGGTTTACCTTTACTGCTGTAAAGTTTTGCCGCCAGACCTTTATAGAGAATTTCATTTACTAAAGTTGATTTTCCTGAACCGGAAACACCCGTTACTACCGTAAACACGCCGAGCGGAAATTTTACATTGATATTCTTTAAATTATTTTCTCTTGCACCGACAACTTCAATGAATTTGCCGTTGCCTTTACGCCTTGTCTGAGGTACGGGAATAAATTTCCGGCGGCTAAGGTACTGTCCCGTAATGGAACCTGGTACAATTTTTATCTCATCCGCCGTCCCCTGCGCCACAATTTCACCACCGCCTGCACCTGCTCTCGGTCCGATGTCGATAATATGGTCGGCAGCATACATTGTATCTTCATCATGCTCTACAACAATTAATGTATTGCCCAAATCGCGCAAATGCTTGAGCGTAGCAAGCAGTCTATTGTTATCGCGCTGATGAAGACCTATACTCGGTTCATCAAGAATGTACAAAACACCGACAAGTCCCGAGCCTATCTGCGTTGCCAGACGAATACGCTGCGCTTCGCCGCCGGAAAGCGTGCCGGCAGCACGCGACAGAGTCAGATAATCCAGCCCCACATCGATTAAGAAACCGAGCCGCGCATGCAGTTCCTTCATAATCTGCTTTACAATAATCTGCTCACGCTGAGTAAATTTTATGTTGCGGAAAAATTCATCAGCTTCGGCAATCGTCATATCCGTTACTTCTTTAATATTTTTTTCACCGACGGTAATTGCCAAAACCTCCGGCTTTAAACGTGCGCCTTTGCACTTCGGACACGGTGTCGTACTCATATACGCTTCATAGCTTTCCCGCATTATATCGGAATTCGTTTCCTTATAACGGCGCTGAAGCATCGGCATTACACCTTCAAACGGCGAAAAGTATTCCTTGTATTCATCATACAAATTCACGTATGAATAATGAAAACGTTCCTCGCCCGTACCGTTTATCAAATAATTCTGCACGTCTTTATCTATCTCGTTCCACGGAGTATTGAGCGTATAACCGTATTTTTTCAACACCGCTTCTATCTGCACCATGGCATAGGAAGTCGGACTTTTCGACAGAGGAGCAAACAGCCCCTGTGCCGGACTTAAAGTTTTATCTGGCATTACAAGGTCGATATCAAATTGCTGATGACTGCCCAAACCGCTGCACTCCGGACAGGCACCGAACGGACTGTTGAAGGAAAACATGCGCGGTGCGATTTCCGGTAAACTGATACCGCAATCGATACAGGCAAAGTTCTGACTGAACATCAACAATTCCCCGTCAACTATCTGCACATAGACAATCCCCTGACCGATATCAAGTGCAGTTTCCAACGAATCGGCAAGACGCTGCTGCATCCCTTCTTTTACTACCAGACGGTCAACAACAACTTCAATCGTATGTTTCTTATTTTTTTCCAGATTTATTTCTTCATTAATATCTACAACATTGCCGTCAATACGTACGCGAACATAACCTTCCTTACGGATTTGCTCCAAAACTTTTTTATGTTCGCCTTTTTTACCACGCACAACCTGCGCCATAATTAAAAGTTTCGTTCTCTGCGGCAGTTCCATAATGGCATCAATCATCTGGTCGACTGTCTGCTGTGTAATCGGCTTGCCGCATTTAGGACAGTGCGGATGACCGGCACGCGCAAAAAGCAGACGCAGATAATCGTATATTTCCGTAACGGTACCTACCGTTGAACGCGGATTATGGCTCGTTGTCTTCTGGTCAATAGAAATGGCGGGCGACAACCCCTCTATATAATCTACATCCGGCTTATCCATCTGCCCGAGAAACTGTCTTGCATAAGCGGATAAGGACTCTACATAGCGACGCTGACCTTCGGCGTAAATCGTATCAAAAGCCAGTGAAGACTTTCCGCTGCCGCTTAGCCCCGTTATGACAACGAGCTTATCGCGCGGAATTTTTACATCTATATTTTTTAAATTATGTGCTCTTGCACCTTTTACAAAAATATATCCTGACAAGAAAAAACCTCCTTTTAATGTTCATTTTTTTGATGCAAAGAAAAATAAACCAAAAAGAAACCTTTTAACGTTTCGCTATCGCTGCACTGGGCGAGCCTTCGCAGCTCTCATATATGAAGAGACGGTACAACGGCTCGAAACACTTGGAATTCGGCTCGAGCCTTCCATCTTTAGCTAGAACTTAAAGTAAACTTATATTTTGCTAGCCATGCCAAAACTATCATCCACATTTAGGGATTTTCACGGCAGCTTTAGCTGTTAAAAATCTCTAGTGGGCTACGAACTTAGGCATTTTAAGATAACTCTTGGTACTTCAGCACTTAGAGATATCTTATGCCGTAAGGTGAATTTTCGGCAATATGAAAATAAATTAAGAAATCAACTCTCTTTTTCTTATATTACACCGAACGGCACTCTTAAAAAAACAAACTCAAACCAAATGACAGGCAATTTTCCTGCCGTCTATATTTTTAAGCTCAGGAACTTCCTTTTTGCAAATATCTTCTGCATACGGACAGCGCGTATTAAAAGGACATCCATGCGGCGGATTTAACGGGTTCGGCAGCTCACCTTTTAGCAATATGCGCCGTTTCATCTTTTCAACCTTCGGGTCAGGCACGGGAATTGACGAAAGCAGTGCCTTTGTATACGGATGCAGCGGATTTTCATACAGTTCCTCCGTCTGCGCCATTTCTACGATACGACCCAGATACATAACGGCGACTTTCTGACTGATATAACGCACCATTGCCAAGTCATGTGCTATGAATAAATATGTCAGACCCAAATCCTTTTGCAGTCGCTCCAGTAAATTTATGACCTGTGCCTGAATGGATACATCCAGTGCTGAAATCGGTTCATCACATATAATAAGCTTCGGCTCACAGGCAAGTGCCCGCGCTATGCCGATGCGTTGCCGCTGACCGCCAGAAAATTCATGCGGAAACCTATTTGCCTGTTCACGGCTCAATCCTACCAGCTCTAAAAGTTCATAAATACGCTGTCTTTTTTCCGCTTCAACGCTGTATAAACGGTGAATGTCAAGCGGCTCACCGATAATATCGGCAACAGTCATGCGCGGATTAAGTGAAGCGTATGGGTCTTGAAATATCATCTGAATATCTTTGTGCATTTTACCGTATCCGGAAATCTTTTCGCCATTGAAAACAACTTCGCCACTCGTCGGTCTATACAGCCCCATAATCGTTCTGCCCGTCGTTGATTTGCCGCAGCCCGATTCGCCAACAAGACCCAGTGTTTCTTTATACTGTATTTTTAAACTGACATCATTTACCGCCTTCAGGATTTTCGTTGGCCTGCCCCAAAAAGAACGCTCCACCACAAAATGTTTCGACAGATTTTTTACTTCCAGCAATGCCATCAGCTTTCCTCCTTCTGTGCCAGTTCGTGTTCCAGCCAGCATTTTACATAATGAGCGCCGGTTATAGCCGTAACAGCCGGCATTTGAGCTGCACAGATACGCATGGCTCTGTCGCAGCGCACAGCAAACGGACAAAAATCTATTTCCTGCTTTAAATCAGGCGGCTGACCGTCAATGACGAAAAGCGGTTCTCCTTTTTTATCCGTAAGGCGCGGCAGTGATTTTAAAAGACCTTTCGTATACGGATGATGCGCATTATAGAAAATTTCCTCCGCACTGCCGCATTCCACGACCTGACCGGCGTACATCACGGCAACTTCATCGCACAAATTGGCAATCACGCCCAAATCGTGTGAAATAAGAATTATCGCCATACCCAGTTCACTTTGCAGTTCTCTGAGCAAATCCAAAATCTGCGCCTGCACCGTTACATCAAGCGCCGTTGTCGGTTCATCGGCAATTAAAAGCTTCGGTTCACAGGCAAGCGCCATGGCAATCATCACGCGCTGACGCATACCGCCGCTGAACTGATGCGGATAATCGTTCAATCTCTGCTCTGCCGACGGAATTCCTACCAGCTTCAACAGCTCAACAGCTCTTTTGCGCGCTTCCTCCTTTTTCAAATGCTTATGCAGAAACAAACTTTCTGTAAGCTGCGTTCCTATCGTAAGTACAGGATTTAGCGAAGTCATAGGGTCCTGAAATATCATGGCTATTTCATTGCCGCGCAGCTTGTTCATTTCCGCCTCCGCCAATTTTACAATATCCTTATCCCTAAAAATAATTTTTCCGTGGTCAATCAGACTGTTTTCCTGCGGCAAAAGCCCCATAATAGCATGAGCAGTAACGGATTTGCCGCAACCCGACTCGCCTACAATACCGATTGTTTTTCCCTCATCTACGGAAAAACTGACATCACGCACTGCTTTTACTCTGCCGCGATACGTGGAAAATGATACAGCCAGATTTTCTACTTGCAACAACATATAATCACCTCATATCAGCGGCGCATTTTCGGGTCGAGCACATCTCTGAGACCATCGCCTAAAAAATTAAATGCCAGCATGGTAATACTGATTGCCGCCGCCGGAAAAAACAGCTGAAACGGATATGCTCTGATATTGTTTACTCCCTCTGAAGCCAATACACCCCAGCTAGCCATCGGAGCTGATACACCCAGACCGATAAAGCTAAGAAAAGCTTCCGTAAAAATTGCATCCGGTATGGCAAGCGTCATAGTTACCACAATCGCTCCCATAGTGTTCGGAATTAAGTGGCGCAGTAAAATCCTCATACGGGAAGCACCTATACAGCGTGCCGCCAGAATAAACTCCTGCTGTTTCATTGCCAAAATCTGACCGCGCACAATCCGCGCCATTTGCAGCCAGTAACCGATACCGAGAGCAATAAATATATTGATAAGACCCGGTTTCAATACCACCATCAGTAAAATTACGTATAAAAGCGTCGGCACACTGTATAAAATATCAACGATATTCATCATTACTCTGTCAATTTTGCCGCCGCAAAAACCGGCAATACCGCCGTAAACAACACCGATAAAAAAATTCAGCAAACTTGCAACTATACCGATAGCCAGTGAAATACGCGCACCGTACAGTACACGGATAAAAATATCCCTGCCAAGATTATCCGTACCGAACCAATGTTCAAAACTGGGCGACTGGTTCGGCATCATTAAGTTCTGTTCATCATAGCTGTGACTGGAAAACAGCGGCACGAATACGGCGATTAAAACCAAAGCCGCAATAACAGCCAGACCGAGAGTCGCCATTTTATTCTTTTTCAGGCGTAACCACGCATCCTGCCAATAGCCGAGCGTTTCCGTCTGATTTTGCATATTTATTATCTCCCGCTCCATAGGAGCGAACATTTCTTTATTAAGCACAGCTATTCACCCTTTCCACTGCCGATTTTTATGCGCGGGTCCAATAAAGGATAAATTAAATCCACCAGCATATTCAATACAATAACGATTACACTGTAAAAAATCGTCACGCCTAAAATAACGGTATAATCACGATTGTAAATACTTGTTACAAAATACTGACCGAGTCCAGGAATAGCAAAAATACTCTCAATAACGAAACTGCCCGTTAAAATGCCTGCCGCCATGGGACCGATATATGTGATAACCGGAATTAACGAATTAGGCAAAGCATGTTTAAACAGAACAGTCAGGCGGGACAAACCTTTTGCCCGTGCCGTCTTTATATAATCCTGCCCTAAAACATCCAGCATACTGGAGCGGGTGAGACGAGCGATAAACGACATCGGCATTCCCGACAGTGCCAGTGCCGGCATAATCTGATACTGCCAGCCTTCCCACATAGCCGATGGCAAAAGGTGCAATTTAGTCGACAGAACATAAATAAGCAAAGCTGCAACTACGAAACTGGGCACCGCCACACCAAGCGTCGTACAGAAATTAACAACATGGTCCTGCCACTTTCCCTGTTTTACCGCTGCCAGTATTCCGGCGGGAATACCGATAATCACTGCTATTAAAACAGCTTCCATACCGAGCTGAAACGAAACAGGAAAACCGTCTTTTATAATATCATTTACGCTGCGACCGGGATATTTAAATGAAGGCCCCAAATCCCCCTGAACAAGATTTGCCAGATAATCACCGTACTGTTTATACAGCGGGTCATTCAATTTATACCGTTCCTCAATACTTTTCAGTACCACCGGCGGCAGAGATTTTTCCACCGTGAACGGCCCGCCTGGAATAGCGTGCATCAAACCGAATGTAATCGTAATAACGACCCATAATACGAGCACGGCATTAAAAACACGCTTTATAATATACGCCAGCAAAATTTTTCACTCCCCAAATTATAATATAGAACTTATTATAAGAGTGAATTCCTTATTGTGCAAATAAAAAAACAGGTGCTGTCGTTTACTGAAAACTAACACCTGTTTTTTCGTTTAATACTTTTTAACTACATATTCTTCTGAAAGAATTCCGTCATCTTGTCAAACGGAATAATGTCCGTCTTATCATATAAATCGGTATGCACTGCCCCCGGAATAATCATAAGCTCCTTATTGTCGCCTTTCAGCATATTATATGCGTCTTTGCTGAAATAACATGAATGAGCCTTTTCACCGTGAATAATCAGCACGGCATTTTCAATTTCCCCTGCATACTGTAAAATCGGCATATTGAGAAAGGAAAGCGCCGACGTTACGTTCCAGCCGCCGTTGGAATTCAAGGAACGGGCATGATAGCCGCGTTTTGTCTTATAATAATCAAAATAATCCTTTACGAAAAACGGCGCATCATCCGGCACGGTGTCCGGCAGACCGCCCGCCAATGCGTATGAACCGTTTTTATAATCTGCAATTCTTTGAGCATTCATCGCTTTGCGTTTTTCATAACGGTTTTCTCTACTGTCTTCTGCGTCGAAATAACCTTTAGCCGTAACACGTGTCATATCGTACATCGTAGATGCAACAGTTGCTTTTATACGTGTATCAATAGCTGCTGCATTTATCGCCATGCCGCCCCAGCCGCAGATACCGATAATACCGATTTTCTCCGAGTCTACATTCTCCTGTACGGAAAGGAAATCCACCGCCGCACAAAAATCTTCCGTATTGATATCTGGTGAAGCAACATAACGGGGTGTTCCGCCGCTTTCGCCTGTAAAAGATGGGTCAAAAGCGATTGTCAGGAAACCTCTTTCCGCCATAGTCTGTGCATAAAGCCCTGCCGCCTGTTCCTTGACTGCACCGAATGGACCACATACAGCAATGGCTGCCAGTTTTCCTTCAGCATTTTTTGGTTCATATAAATCAGCTGCCAAAGTAATACCGTAACGGTTATGAAAAGTTATCTTGCGATGATTTACTTTATCACTGCACGGAAAAGTTTTATCCCATTCCTGCGTTAAAACCAATTTTTCTTCCATTTGAAAAACCTCCGTCAAATCAATTTTACTCTCTTTGCTGTATTTATTAATACATTTCTTACTTTTATTGTAAATTGCCGAAAATAAAATAGCAAATACCTTGTTTTTATGCAGTGATATACCTAATAAGCATTGGGATTTATTCATTTTTCTTTGATGCAAAGAAAAACGAACCAAAAAGAAACATTTCTAACGCTTCGCTTACGCTGCACTGGGCAAGCCTTCGTAGCCCTTCTCTAAAAACAAACAATACAACGGCTCGAAACATTTTGAATTTGGCTCGTGCCTTTCAGCTTTAGCAGGAACTAAAATTTGAGCTGTTAACCTGTATTTTGTTCGTCATGCAAAAACTATCTTCCATATTAGAGTATTTTCACGGTAGCTTTAGCTATTAAAAATCTCTTATGGACTACGAATTAAGGCATTTCTTTTTCGGCAACTTTTCTTTTCTTTCAAAGAAAAATTGCCCGACGCAATATCAGAATAAATAAAAAAAACTATCCTTAATATATATTGCACCAAACCGGCACTTTCTTTAATTCAATTTCTTTAACAAGCAAAGAAATCGAATAGAAATATTTTTCTATTGTATATACTTCATAAATAAAATAGAATATAAATTATACAAACGTAAATAAAGGAGACTTTTTATGTTAAAGGATTTAGCTGCTAAATATTATCAGCAGGGTTACAACTGTGCTGAAACCATAATTCGTGCCGGTAACGAATATTACAATTTAGGACTGGATGAAAAGGCCTTTCGCATAACCGGAGCTTTCGGCGGCGGGCTTCAAGTCGGCGATATCTGCGGTGCTCTCAGCGGCAGTGCCTGTATTATTTCCGGTAAATACATCGAAACAAAAGCTCACGACTGTGCGGATTTAAAACCGCTCATGCTCAAACTTGTCAGAGCCTTTCAGACGCGATTTTCCTCTCGTCTGTGCGCACAGATAAAAGTTAAATTTCACACCAAGGAAGTACGCTGTTTAAACACGGTAACTTTAGCCGCTGAAGTTTTAGAACAGGTTATCACCGAATACGAAAAAAATAAACAGAATAAGTAGAAAAAAAGCTATGGCAAATATAATGTCATAGCTTTTTTTACTTATTCTTTTGTCATGGCGGTAAATTCCGCTTCACTGATAATTTTTATGCCCAGACTTTCCGCCTTAGTCAATTTACTGCCGGCATTTTCGCCCGCCACTACATAATCCGTTTTTTTCGATACGGAGGAAGACGCTTTGCCACCGAGCGATTGAATTAACTCACTGGCTTCATTTCTGCTCATAGTAGTGAGCGTGCCTGTCAAGACGAAAGTCAAGCCTGCAAATTTACCGCCGGCCGCAACAATTTCCTGCTGCATATTCACACCGGCATATTTAAATTTTTCCAGCATTTTTTTATTATCTTCATCCTGAAAGAAATCATATACCTGTTTGGCACTGATATCGCCGATGTCATTCACTTCTTTTATTTCCGCTTCATCTGCCTGCGCCAGTTTATCGAAAGAGCCGAAATGGTTCAAAAGTGAACGCGCTGCTGCCTTACCGATATTTAAAATGCCCAGACCGCATAAAAGCCGCCATGGGGCATTCTTCTTACTATTTTCAATCGCCGTCAAAAGCTTATCCGTGTTTTTTTCCTTGCCGATTAAGCCTTTATCAATCAATTCATCACGGTACATATATAAATCGTAAATATCAGACGGGTCTTTGATATATCCGTTTTCTATCAGCGTCTTAATATACATCATACCGAACCCTTTAATATCCATAGCATCACGACCGACGAAGTTTATTATCCAGCGTTCAATCTGTGCCGGACAGTGCGGGTTACTGCACCTGATATCGGCTTTATCGTCGCGAATGGTCTTCGCACCGCAGACAGGACAGCTGTCGCCGATGATAAACGGCTGCGTACCGTCCGGTCGTTTATCTTTTACTACACAGCGCACTTTCGGTATTATTTCACCCGATTTATAAACTTTTACCGTATCGCCGATACGGATATCCAATTCATTAATAAAATCCTGATTATGCAGTGTCGCTCTTTCCACTTTCGTACCGCACAGCTGCACCGGTTCAAAAACGGCTGTCGGTGTAATACGTCCCGTTCTGCCGACAGAAAGCTCTATATCCAGTACGCGTGTTTCTTTCTCTTCCGGCGGATATTTATAGGCAACCGCCCAGCGGGGTACTTTAGAAGTTGCACCGACTGCCTCTCTTTGCGCAAAATCATTCACCTTTACAACTGCACCGTCGATATCGTACGCCAGATTGCCGCGCCGTGCACCGATTTCTTCGATTGCCTGCCATACTTCATCTTTTGTACGGCATACTTTATAAGAATGAATTATCTTCATACCCTGTTTATACATAAATTCATATGCCTGCGTATGCGAAGAGAATTCTCTGCCTTCAGCTTTTTGCAGATTAAAAATGAACATGGACAGATTACGTTCCTTCGTAATTTTGCTGTCCAGCTGCCTAAGCGTACCGGCGGCACAGTTGCGCGGATTGGCAAACAGTCTTTTGCCGAGCAGCTCCTGTTTTTCATTTACAAGTGCAAAAGCTTCACGAGTCATGTAGACTTCACCGCGCACTTCAAAATACGGCATTTTATCCTTCAGCTTCTTTTTAATGTCTTTAATTTGCAGTGCATTCGCCGTCACATCCTCACCCTGCACAATACCGTCTCCCCGCGTTATCGCCCGCTCAATTTCACCGTTGCGGTAACGCAGAGCCAGCGATAATCCGTCGATTTTCTCTTCTACGACAAACTCAGGGCTACTCAGTTCATTTTGCATATTTTCCACAAATGTATCCACTTCTTCCCGTGAAAACACATCCTGTAAACTCAGCATAGGCACATCATGTCTAACAAGGACGCCCGCCTGACGCTTTGCCGTACCGCCCACCTTCTGCGTAGGCGAATTTTCCGTAATAAATTCCGGATTATCCTTTTCCAGCCGTTTAAGCTCCTGCATCATCATGTCATAGTCATAATCAGAAATTTCCGGATTATCCTGATTATAATACAAATCATTGTGATATAAAATTTTCTGCCTTAAATTTTCTATTTTCTGTTTAATATTTTCCATAATAATTCTCCTGCTGAAAATAAACCGGCTATTCAAATAGCCGGTTTTTTCTTTTAAATGTCCACTTTTTTTAGCAAACGTATCAGTGTTTCCAATTCTTCTTCTGAAAGATTTCTATAAGCCTGTCTGTCCGTCGCTTCCATTATCTTACCACATTTAGGTGCAAGTTCCAATCCGTTTGGTGTCAAATACAGATACGACTGCCGTCTGTCTTCCTTATCCTTTAATTTATAAACAAGATTTTTATTTACCATTATCTTAATAATATTGGTTATTGTAGGATTTGTCATATTCAAACGTTTTTCTATCATCCGCTGCGTTATTTTCTTGTCTTTTTCCATATATAAAAATACCAGTATCATACCCTGCTGAATAGTTATTCCTAGACTTGCCAAGTTATTATTCTGCCTAATCCCCATTTGTCTATCAATCTCATGCATTAATTGTCCCAATCTAACGATATTAGGTATTAACATTCTATTCACCACCCATTAAATTTTCCATAAACTGTACCAATTGCCTTCATACTCTCAATTTATTTTCAAATATATTATAACAAAATCACCATTCTTTTTCTTGACAATATATCATCTCAGTGTTATTATAAAATACATAGCAGGCTATATATTTAAAAACAGCTGTTTTTAAAAAGATTACAAAACAAAATAAAAAAAATATATAATTAACTATATAATAATATA
>OGYT01001003.1_pt1 | contig 20323 bp, 16 predicted proteins | sample 1576631 | NCBI WGS metagenome assembly OGYT01 (sample SAMEA3541588, study PRJEB24748) | human gut metagenome | biome: human gut; feature: human-associated habitat; material: faeces | place: China | collected 2012
ACGTGCCTTAACACTGATTTCTTCACCCAGGACTTTAACCTGCTTAGCTCCGTCCAGAAGGCGGCGTCCCAAACTTCCTTCCGCCTGATAGCCGACGAATAAAACCGTTGATTCTGGCCGCCACAGATTATGTTTCAAATGATGCAGTACACGGCCGGCATCAGCCATGCCGCTTGCCGACAGAATAATTTTCGAACCTTCATCGCTGTTGAGCGATTTGGACTCTTCCGCACTTTCACAAAGACGCAGTTGCGGCATTTCCGGCAATTTGCCGTGTTTTTTCAAATAATCTATCGCTTCATCATCAAAATAACTTACATTTTTAGCAAAAATACGCGTTGCCTCAACAGCAAGCGGACTGTCCACTACAATGGAATAGTCATCAATTTTTCCCGACTTCCAAAGTTTACACAGATAATACAGCATTGTCTGCGTCCGCCCTACGGCAAAAGACGGAATAATCAGATTGCCGCCTCTGTCCATCGTATCGTTGATTATTTCCGCCAGCGGTGTTTCCTTATCATAAATCTGATGTTTTCTGTCACCGTACGTAGACTCAATTATCAGATAATCGGCATCTTTTATATACGTAGGGTCTTTTATAATAGGCTGGTTCGGCTGTCCGAGGTCGCCCGTAAACACAAGTTTCGTTTCTTCACCGTTTTCCGTAACGAATACTTCAATAATAGCTGAACCAAGAATATGACCGGCATCATGATAAACGGCACGCAAACCGCTGACCGGCCGTATTTCCTCGTCATAATTGATACTGACAAACTGTTTCAGTGCCGCCGCTGCATCATCAAGCGTATAAAGCGGCTCAATCGGCGTCCTGCCCATACGCTGACCTTTGCGGTTCGTAATCTGTGCATCAGACTCCTGAATATGCGCACTGTCCGGCAGCATAATATTGACTAAATCGCACGTTGCCTTCGTTGCATAAATTTTTCCCTTAAAACCCTGCTTGCAAAGTTTCGGGATAAGACCGCAGTGGTCAATATGCGCATGAGTTAAAAGTACACAGTCGATATCAGACGGTACAAATCTGAAATCATTATAGTTCAAATCGCGAAGTGTTCTTGCTCCCTGAAACATACCGCAATCGATTAAAACCTTATGATCATTTGCCTCCAATAAATAACATGAACCTGTAACCGTATGCGCCGCACCTAAAAATTGCAAATTCATACAAAACCCTCCTCACTATACATGAATATACCGTTTACTTCTATACGTATATATTCGGAAATTAAGAAGGTTTTTCCTTTTTATTGTAAAAAATTTCTATTTGTCGTTCTTTTTATTATAAAATAATAACGAAGAAAATGCCGTTCGGCACAATATAAGATAAAGAGAGTTTTAGGTTCATTTTTCTTTTAACCTTTCAAAAAAAATGAACCATCCCTATCTTTGTTTTACGGCGTTTTTTCCCAATAGTTTCTGCAAAGCCTTAAAAGCTTTATCACTGCCGTTTATCCAGAATTCCCGATTGCCCTTTATCATTTTCTTTGTGCTGAGAAAATACATATATACAGGACAATTTCCGGCATATTCATACAGTGTTTCCTTCAGTTTAAGAAAATTTTCCGGCGTTTCCTGTTCCGGTTTCAGTACAATGCAGAATTCCGGTACATATTCTTCAATTCCGATTACCTTATCAACGATTATTTTCGTTTCATCATCCATATGGTTCACTCTGCCGCGCACAACAACAGGTATATCTGGTACTAAATAATTGATGTTGTCATAAAAGCTCCTAGGAAAGACCGTTCCTTCCACTACTCCGGCAAAATCCTCCACTTCCAGAAAGCACATCATATCGCCCTTTTTCGTCGTTACGCGCTTTGCCTTGCGAATAATTCCGGCAAAAGTAACGTATTTATTTTCCTTTTGTGCCGCAAGCTGTTCAATTTTATACAGATGTTCGATTTTATTTTTGTATTCTTCCAGCGGATGACCGGTAATATAAAAACCGGTAATTTCCTTTTCCATATTCAATAGTTCCATTTTCGGAAATTCATCTATTTTCGGCATATCGATTTTATCAATGGAATTTTCCTCCTCCGGAAAACCGCCAAACAAATCCATCTGACCGCTGGCAATATCTTTCTGGCGGCGCGCTCCCAAGTCCATTGCCTGGTCCAAAATTGCCATATATTGTGCACGATTGTAACCGAGAGAGTCAAATGCACCGCATTTTATAAGATTTTCCAAAGAACGTTTATTGATGCAGCGGCTACTTACCCGTGCACAAAAATCCTCCAGTGATTTAAACGGACCGTCCGCTTCGCGTATTTTCACAATAGTCTTCAGTGCCGCTTCACCGACACTTTTGACCGCCGCCATGCCGAAGCGGATACTGTCGCCGTCCACCGTGAAACTGTCGCGGCTGGCATTAATATCCGGCGGCAGTATCTTTATACCCATATGTTTGCACAGTTCGATATATTCACCGATTTTCGTACTCGTCATGAGACTGGTCAAGATAGCCGCCATAAATTCCTGCGGATAATGCGCCTTCAAATACGCCGTGCGCCACGATACGAGCGCATAAGCTGCACTGTGCGACTTATTGAACCCGTAGTCGGCAAAATTAAGCAGAAGTTCAAATATCGTTTCCGCCAGTTTTTCCTCAATACCGTTTGCTTTCGTTCCCTGTAGAAAGTTTTCTTTCTGCGACATCAGGGCATCATGCTTCTTCTTGCCCATAGCACGGCGCAGAATATCCGCCTGCCCCAGCGTAAATCCTGCCAGCACCTGTACAATCTGCATTACCTGTTCCTGATACAGAATAACGCCGAATGTTTCCTGCAAAATCGGCTCCAGAGCCGGATGCATATACGTAACTTTCTTTCTGCCGTGGCGGCCATTGATAAAATCCGTAACCATGCCGCTGCCGAGCGGTCCCGGACGATACAGTGCCATCACCGGAATCAGGTCGGCGAAATCGTGCGGCTGCAAATCCTTGACAAGAGTCGTCATACCCGCCGACTCCATCTGAAATACAGCACCTGTTTCACCACGGCAAAGCATTGCCGCTGTCTTTTCATCCTCCAGCGGAATTTTATCCAAATCAACGACTATACCGCGATTATTTTTAATATTTTCCAGCGTATCGGCAATAACGGTCAAAGTCCGAAGACCCAGAAAATCCATTTTTAACAAACCCAGTTCTTCCACGCAATCCTTATCATACTGCGTAACGAATGTTCCTTCGGAAAGCTGTATCGGCACATAATCCGTAACCGGCTCTTTAGAAATAACGACGCCGGCTGCATGCGTGGACGAATGGCGCGGCATGCCTTCTATATCGCGCGCATAATCGATAAGCTGACGGACCTGCATATCTTCCTGATAAATTTCTCTGAGCTCTGCCGAATCCTTCAAGGCCTTATCAAGTGTAATTCCCAACTCTTGCGGTATAAGTTTAGCGATTTTATCCACTTCGCCGTAACTTATGTTCATCACGCGTCCCACATCGCGAACAGCGCCTTTCGCCGCCATTGTACCGAATGTTATAATCTGCGCCACATGGTCTTCGCCGTAACGGCGTTTTACATATTCAATGACTTCATCACGGCGGATATAGCAAAAGTCGATATCAATATCCGGCATTGTTACACGTTCCGGATTTAAGAAACGTTCAAAGAGCAGATTGTACTTTAACGGGTCGATATCGGTAATTCCCAGAATATACGCCACAATACTGCCTGCCGCCGAACCGCGCCCCGGACCTACGGCAATATTTTGACTGCGGGCAAAGTTTATAAAATCCCAGACAATGAGAAAATAACTGTCATAGCCCATACGGTGAATTATTGACAATTCATATTCCAGCCTCTGTCCTATTTCCTTTGTAATCTCATTATAGCGGCTGCCTATTTTTTCCTCACACAGCCTGCGCAGATACTGCTCATCCGTCATGCCCTCCGGCAGAGGAAAATTCGGCAAATGCAAATGACCGAATTCAAATTCCACATTACACCGCTCGGCAATTTCCAGCGTATTCGTTATTGCCTGCGGCACATCGGCAAATAAATTTGCCATTTCCCTGCCCGATTTCAGATAAAAATCATCATTGTTGAACTTCATGCGGTCCTTATCGTCAAGTATCCTGCCGGTCTGAATGCACAAAAGCACATCGTGAAAAGTGCTGTCTTCCCTTTTTATATAGTGAATATCGTTCGTAGCTACCAGCTTAATACCGTATTTGCGTGCCAGATTTATCAAACCGGCATTGGCTTTTGCCTCTTCCGGAATTTGGTGGTTCTGTATTTCCAGAAAAAAATTATCCTTGCCGAAAATCTCCGCATATTCCTGTACCAGCTTTTCCGCCCGCTCCATATTGTCACGTATAATCGCCTGCGGTATTTCGCCAGCAATACAGCTGCTCAGACATATAATCCCTTCATGATATTTTCGCAGCAGCTCTTTATCCACGCGCGGTTTATAATACATACCTTCAATATTGGCAAGCGATACGAGCTTTATCAGGTTCTGATATCCTGTATTGTTTTCAGCCAGCAAAATCAGATGATAATAGCGTGTACCTTCCACTTCAAAATTATCAAAACGCGATTTCGGCGCCAGGTAGACCTCACAGCCGATAATCGGTTTTATGCCCTGTTTCTTCGCTTCTTTATAGAAAGCAATCGTTCCGTACATAGTACCGTGGTCGGTGATGGCAAGTGATTTCATGCCCAGCTCCTTGGCATAACCGATAAGTTTTTTTACACGGCTCGCTCCATCCAGTAAGCTGTATTCCGTATGCACGTGCAGATGTACAAAATCGACTGCATCTTCATTAATTGCATTTGCTGCATCCAATCTTTCCAAATTATTCATTATAACCTCACTTCCCTTATTTCTATCAATAAAACTATTTTATCAATTTAATCTTCGTTTGTCATTTCTGTTCCTTTTTACTTAAATAAGCAAAAATGATATAATAACGATTAGTATTTACAACCTGCTGTGCCAGTTGTTCATTTTTCTTTGATACAAAGAAAAATCGCCCGGCGCAATATAAGAAAGAATAACTAAAAAATAATTCTTTCGTGTTATATTATGCCAAACGGCAATTTCTTAAACTTTACTGGCACAATAAGTATTTATATCATTAATATTATGGAGGACGCTTTTTTCTTAAATGGACAAATTTGACGACCAATATTTATTGCTGGAGCAATTATATGAAGACAGTTTTTATCCCGATTTTCTGGTGGACAAAATAAAATACCTTTTGGAAGATTTTATCAACTACCTGGAAACCAGTCCCCAAAAGCAATCAGAAATCGAAGATAAAACTTATGAATTGGTAAATAACGTCAATAGTTTTCAATATGAATTTCTCGACAATGAAAGCGAATTTGACAATTTAGCGCGCGAATGCCTAATCCGCGACATTGAATACATTCTTCAATGGTTTCATTTTTCTATCAATGTAGAAGAGGTTTTAGCACAAAGAGAATGGGAGTAAGCTCATTCAAATTCAAAATTAATATTATTTATGCTATACTATAATCCGTATTAGTATTTTAAATTGGAGGATTGTTTAATGTTATTAACGAAAAAGTCTGTTGAACTGCTCGCACCTGCCGGCAACTGGGAAACTTTCGTTGCCGCTATCGACGCCGGAGCTGACGCCGTTTATCTGGGCGGCAAGCATTTTAATATGCGCATGCTCAAATCAGACGCCAACTTTGACAATGATACGCTGAAAAAAGCAGTGGAATACGCTCATGCTCATAATGCCCTGCTGTATATAACCATCAACAATCTCATCAGCGACGATGAACTGCCGGAACTGGTGGAATATCTCAAATTTCTCAACGAAATCCAGCCGGATGCTATTTTAATTCAGGACTTGGCGGTAGCACAGATTGTTAAAAAATTTGAGCTCAATCTGACCATGCATGCATCTATCATGATGAACTCGCACAATAATGCCGCTATCGCCAAATTAAAACAGTACGGTATACGCCGCGTCGTTGTCAGCCGTGAAATGTCCTTAAAGGAACTGAGTGAACTAAAAGCCGTTGACCGCGATTTTGAACTGGAATATTTCGTACACGGAGATATGTGCATCTGCGAAAGCGGACAATGTATTCATTCCGGTGTGCTGTTTGCCAACAGCAGCAATCGCGGACGTTGCATGAAAGCCTGCCGCTGGCCGTACAAAATTATGGACGAGGCTACAGAAAAAATCCTGCCGACAAAAAATGACGGCGACTACGTACTGGCCTTAAAGGATATGTGCATGTTCCGCAATATTCCCGACTTAATTCAAGCTGGCGTATATTCTTTCAAAATTGAGGGCCGTATGCGCAACGCCGATTTTGTTTCTAACATTGTAAGCATTTACCGCCGTGCTATTGATGCTTATGTCGCTGACCCTGCAGGATACCGTATTAATGAAGACGACTGGAAAAATCTCTTTAACAACCGCGTACGCGATTACTCCACCTGCTTTGCCATGGACAGACCGGACAATCAGGCTATCGGCTACAGCGGCAAACGTGAACCGCGCTTTTTCAGCTATGCCGCCAAAGAAGCTGACTTGGAATGCGACTGGCTTAAAGACGAAGCTCCGATTAAAACCGGTGATGGCACTGATGATAAAAAACCGAAACTTGTCGTTAAAACCGCTACACTCTCTCATGCTCGTCAAGCACTCAAAAACGGAGCGGATATTCTTATCGTCGGCGGTGAAGTATACCGTCCGAATAAACCGTGGACTTTAGCGGAAATTGAAACAATTCTCGATGAAGCCCATGCTCAAAATGTGAGCGTAATTGTAAACACGCCGCGTACCACTTTAAAAGACCAGTGCGGTGAACTGGAACAACTTTGTCGCGACCTGAATGAAATTCAGCCGGACGGTATTATGGCGGGAAATCTCGGCGCAGCTGCCATCATTTACGACAAAACAGCTCTGCCTGTCTTTGCCGACCACAGCTTTAATCTGTTCAATCATGTAGCGACACAGTTTTTACAGGAAAACGGCATCAGTGGTGCTACAGCTTCCTATGAGCTGCCGTATCCTCAGGTACGCACTTTAATCGAAAACAGCAGTCTGCCTATTGCCGTAACCGTTCACGGTAATGTAGAAGCCATGATTAGCGACAGCAACATACCGGCAATGAACCTTGATTACAATCCGCTTGTAAATCCGGATTTCAATGATAAGCATTTTGCTTTGGTAGATACAGTCGGCGGCAGACATTCCATGCGCATGGATCAGATTGGACGAATTCATATCTTATTCACGCATGATTTATGTCTTCTGCCGTACATTGAAAAATTAAAAGGCGCTGCTGCCTGGCGCATTGAAGCACAGGATTATACGCCGGAATACACCGGTCTTCTGACCAAAATCTATCGTGCAGTTCTCGATGATAATATCGACAAAAATGCTGCTCTCGCTCAAATTCAGACGGCAGCTCCCCGTCCTCTCGGCATCGGCGTTTATCGCCACAAAAAATCCTATTAAGCAATTAAAACAGAAAGGAAGTCTTGTTTATGGCTGAATATCTTGGCCCTGAAAAATGTCTGGAAAAAAAGAAAAAATACATTATGCCGTGTCTTGGTCATTTTTTTGCCAATCCGCCGCAGTTTGTCAAAGGCTCCATGCAGTATCTTTATGACCATACAGGCAAAAAATACTTAGACTGTTTCGCCGGTGTATCCGTTATCAACTGCGGCCACTGCAATCCGGAAATCACTGAAAAAGTGGCAAAACAGGTACAAACGCTCCAGCATGTCTGCAACATCTACTTAACAGAAGATATTTACAACCTCGCTGAAAAATTGGCACAGGTTACGCCGGGTCGCCTGCAAAAATCATTTTTCTGCTCTACCGGTACGGAAGCAAACGAAGGCGCACTGCTGCTTGCCAGTATCTACAACGGCAAAAGCGAGATTTTAGCTCTCCGTAACGGCCTGCACGGCAGAACGAAACTCACGATGAACGTAACCGGTATCGGCATGTGGCGCACCGACCCGAACCCTGTCGGCGGTATCCATTTTGCCCCGAACCCGTACTGCTACCGTTGCCCGCTCGGCAAAAAATTTCCAGAGTGTGATTATGCCTGCGCGAACGCCGTAGAAGATATCATCAGCTACGCAACGTCCGGACAGGTATCCGCTATGATTTGCGAAGCCATTCAGGGCAATGCCGGTATCGTCGTTCCGCCGAAAGGCTATTTCAAACGTCTGAAGGAAATTCTGGAAAAACACAATATCCTGCTCATCATCGACGAAGTACAGACAGGTTTTGCCCGCACCGGCAAAATGTTCGCTATTGAAAATTTCGATGTCGAACCAGATATCATGACAATGGCAAAAGCTCTCGGCAACGGCGCACCTATCAGCTGCTTTATCTCCCGTGCCGAAATCGCCGACACCTATACTCGTCCCGGTGCTTCCACTCTTGGCGGAAATCCGGTTTCTTCTACAGCCGGTCTTGCCGTACTTGAATACATTGAAAAACACAATCTCACGGAAAATGCTCGACTGCGCGGTGAACAGCTTCGCGCCGGTCTTTATGAACTTCAGAAAAAATATCCTGTTATCGGCGATGTACGCGGTCTGGGTCTGATGACAGGTGCGGAACTTATAAATCCGGATAAATCCCCTGCACCTGAAAAAGTTGACTTCGTTGTAGAAACCATGAAAGACCGCGGCTTCCTCATCGGCAAAAACGGTATCGCCAGAAATGTGCTCGCATTCCAGCCGCCGCTCGTCATCACGGAAGAAAACATCAACGACCTGCTTAATAATCTTGGCGATGTTTTGGCTCTCGTTAAATAAATAAAAAACGAAAATTTAAGAAGGTGAAGTTATGGACTTACTGCACGAACTTTCATTAGCCATGATAAAATATTATCAGGGCGACCCTAAGCGTATTCAGCACTTTATCAAAGTACACAGCTTCGCCCGCTTAATCGGCACTATGGAAAAACTTGACGCAAAAACGCTGTTTATTCTGGAAGCCGCTGCCTTAACACATGATATCGGCATAAAAACGGCTGAAAGCAAATTCAACAGTTCAAGCGGCAAATTACAGGAACAGGAAGGCCCTGCTCCCGCCAAAATCATGCTGACCGATTTAGGTTTTGCCTCAAATGTCATTGAACGAGTATGCTATCTCATTGCTCACCATCATACTTATGATAAAATTGACGGCAAAGATTACCAAATTCTCGTAGAGGCCGATTTTCTCGTAAATCTATATGAGGACAATCTGCCCCAAAAAGCTGCCCGTACAGCTCTGACCCGAATATTCAAAACCGAAGCAGGCTGCTTTTTGTGTAAAACTATGTTTAATATCTAAAACTCCCAAAATAAATGCCAAAGTGAAAATCGTCTCACTCTGGCATTTATTTTTCACTCATAAAAATCATTTTATCTTGTATCTGAATAAAAATATTTTATCCTGACAAGTAAAACTACTTGACACCGGTCTTTTTCTTAGATATAATAATCAAGGTCGCAAATGCGGCAAGTGTCTTGGAAAGCTCAGGTGATACAATGCTGGAAAAGTTTTTGCACATGAGCGCATTATTTGATTTTTATGGACCTTTGCTGACTGATAAGCAGAACCGTTGTTTACAAATGCACTTATTGGAGGATTTTTCTCTATCGGAAATCAGTGCAGAGCTTGGAATTTCTCGTCAGGCCGTTTATGATATGCTTAAACGCAGTGAACAAATCATGCAGCAGTATGAGGATAAATTGGGATTAGCGGCTCGTTCTATACAAGAAAAAAAGGAACTATACGCCATTTTGAATGACTTAATGAAAATCAAACAGGATTTACATGATGACAGGCTTAATGGTATAATAGAACGTATTTCTGTTTTAACAAGTGATAGCAAGGAGGCATAACTTTGATTTTTGAAAGTTTAGCTGACCGTTTGCAAGAAACTTTCAAAAAGCTGCGCGGACACGGAAAACTCACCGCTGACGATGTCAATGCCACAATGAGGGAAATCCGCATAGCTTTACTGGAAGCCGATGTAAACTTTAAAGTAGTTAAAGATTTTATCAAGAAAATAAAAGAACGTGCCGTAGGACAGGAAGTTTTAGAGTCCTTAACTCCGGCACAGGCTGTAATCAAAATCGTTAATGAAGAATTAACGGCACTTATGGGACAGACCCAGAGTCATATCAATATTTCTCCGAAGCCGCCTACGATTATCATGATGGTCGGTCTTCAGGGGGCAGGTAAAACTACCTCCGCCGGCAAACTCGGCCTGATGTTCAAAAAACAGGGCAAACACCCGGTAATGATAGCGGCCGATATTTACCGTCCGGCGGCAATCAAACAGTTGCAGGTACTTGGCAGTCAGATTGATATTCCTGTATTTGCCAAAGAAGATTGCAAAGATGCGGTGAAAATCGCCAGAGAAGGTATTGATTATGCCAAGTCTCATGCCAACGATATCGTAATCATCGATACGGCAGGCCGCCTGCACATTGATGAAAATCTCATGCAGGAATTAAAATCCATTAAAGAAGATGTAAAACCGCATGAAATTTTGCTTGTCGTTGATGCCATGACAGGTCAGGATGCCGTTAACGTAGCCGAAAGCTTCAACAATGACTTAGGCCTAGACGGCGTCGTGCTGACGAAAATGGACGGCGATGCCCGCGGTGGTGCTGCACTCTCCGTTAAAGCGGTTACAGGCTGCCCGATTAAATTCGTCGGTGCCGGTGAAAAACTGGAAGCACTTGAACCGTTTTATCCGGACAGAATGGCTTCCCGCATTCTGGGCATGGGCGACGTACTTACGCTCATTGAAAAAGCTCAATCGGCGTTTGATGCCGAAGAAGCTAAAAAAATGGAAAAGGCATTCCGTAAAAATGAATTTACGCTTGATGATTTTCTCTCTCAGCTCAATCAGGTCAGAAAGCTCGGCTCTTTTGAAAGCATTCTGGGTATGATACCGGGTATGGGCAATCTCAAAAAGAAGCTTGACGGTGTGGATTTTGATATGAACGGTAAGGAAATCAAACATATCGAAGCGATTATCAGAGCCATGACGCCAGAAGAAAAGCGCAATACAAAAATAATCAACGGTTCACGCCGTAAGCGTATCGCCCTGGGCAGCGGTACAAAGGTTCAGGAAGTCAATAAGCTCTTAAAGCAGTTTGATGAAATGAAAAAAATGATGAAAAAAATGTCCAATATGAAACAGTTTAACAAGAAGGGTAAAAAAGGTAAGGGCGGTTTTAAACTTCCTTCACTGTTCAGATAAACCTTCAAAAATATAAAAATTCTAATCACTTTAAGGAGGTGAACACAGTGGCAGTAAAAATTCGTTTAAATCGTATGGGTGCTAAAAAACGTCCATTCTACCGTATTGTTGTAGCAGATTCCCGCGCTCCGCGTGATGGTCGTTTTATCGAAATCTTAGGTAACTATGATTCCACAAAAGAACCTGCTATTATCAACATTGATGAAGAAAAAGCTATAGACTGGATGCTCAAAGGTGCTCAGCCTACAGATACAGTTAAATCTTTATTTAGCAAAAAAGGCATCATGACTAAACTTGATGCAATCAAATTTGCTAAAAAATAAGAAAGAGGCAATCAAATGAAGGAACTTGTTGAAGTAATAGCAAAATCACTCGTTGATTATCCGGAACAGGTTACTGTCGATGAAAAAGTTGACGGAAGCCGTGTTCTCATCGAATTGCGCGTAGCTTCAGCCGACATGGGCAAAGTCATCGGCAAACAGGGTCGCATAGCTAAAGCTATCCGTACCGTTGTCAAAGCCGCTGCTGCCTGTGAAAATAAAAAAGTTACTGTTGACATTGTCGAATGAATTAAAAAAAAACGAAAGTCTTCAAATTATAATTGGAGATTTTCGTTTTTTTATTTAACAAATTCTTAAACCGTGAACAAAAAGGCACTAGGGAATATATTCCTAGTGCTTTAATTTTGCGCATCTTCCGTTTCTGTCATGTCCATACCGGCGAACAGATTTGATTCTTGATAGATTTTTTCACGTTCCTCATAACTTGTACTCGGCAGTTCCGGCAGGTCTTTCAAATCGTTCAAACCGAAACACTGCAAAAATAAGGATGTCGTTCCGTATAAAATCGGTCTGCCGATAACTTTTTTACGTCCGATTTCCTGAATTAAATCACGTTCCAGCAGACGACGCAGAATTTTATCAGAATTGACACCGCGGATTTCCTCAATTTCCTGTTTTGTAACAGGCTGCTTGAATGCTATGATAGAAAGCGTTTCCAAAAGCGGCTGGGAAAGCTTTTTATCGACAACCTGCGTAAATTTTTGCAGATACGGTGCAAGTTTAGCTTTTGTACATAAACGGTAGCCGCCTGCTATTTTTATAAGTGCCAGCCCGCTACCGTTTTGCTGCAGGTCATCTTGCAATGAGGCAATTAATTCATCCAGTTCATTGCCGGATATGGACAGTGTATTGGCAAGTTTCGTCCCTGACACCGCCTCGCCTGCTACGAATAAAATTGCTTCTATTGCTGCTTTTAATTCATTTTTTCGTTCGTTCATCAAAAATTCGTTCCTTTACAATCAACATATTATTTATTTTAACAGAAAAATTTTTTCTTGCCTATACAGTGATTTATATATAAGACTTTTTCCTTAAAAATAATTATGGTATTATTATCTTATTAGTGAGGGATGTATTATGGAATATGAAAAAAAAGGTTATTTAACATCTTATTTTAAATTGTTCCGCTTAAAAGATATACAGAAATTGAATTTTAAAGCACATTATCACGAATTTGATAAAATTATTCTGTTTTTAAGCGGAAAAGTAAATTATGTAATTGAAGCACAATCATATCAGCTGTTCCCGTATGATATCGTATTTGTACCGCATAACAGCGTACATTATCCCGTCATTGACGAACATACGCCATATGAACGGCTGGTTATTTATATAAGTCCCGCTTTTTTGGAAAAGCAAAGTGAGGCGGACAGTAATCTGGCCCACTGTTTTTTTTATGCCAGACAGAACCATTCTTATGTAATGCATCTGGATAATATTGAAACAAATGATATCGTACTGCAAATGAACAAATTGGAAAGTTCTTTCAATGATAACGGTTTTGCCAATAAAATCTATACGAAGATAATTTTTATGGAGTTTATGATTTTGCTAAATCGTGCTATTATTAATGATAACTGCAATATAAATACGCACCACCACGTTTCATACGATGAAAATATTCTGGCCGTGCTTGATTTTATCAATCTGAATTTATTCAACGAACTTAATGTCGAACAGATAGCAAAACAGTTTTTCGTCAGCAAATATTATTTAATGCGCCGTTTTAAAGCCAAAACAGGTTACAGTATTCATCAGTATATATTAAACAAGCGGCTTTTGGCGGCGAAGGAATATATAAAAAACGGCAGAGCTTTGACGCAGATTTGCTTTGACTGCGGTTTCAAGGATTATTCCGTATTCAGCCGCAGCTTCAAAACAGCGTTCAAACAGTCGCCGCGTGAATTTAAAAAGTCCATAGCAACGACATCAAATGATTATAAAGAGGTTAGAATTAATGACTAAAATTTTAGAATTACCGCAGCTTCAAGCTGTATTCAGTTATGATATTCCTGAAAAACAAGTAGTTTTGGTCAGCGGCGGACAGCCTCCGGCCAAAAGCTGGCTTAAACAAGTTATAAAAAACAGACCGCTATGGTGTGCCGACCACGGTATCGATATCTGCAAAGAAGCACAGTGTATTCCCTGGCAGCTCGTGGGCGACGGAGACAGTGCTTCGCCGCAGGCCTGGCAATGGGCGATAGATAACGGTTCACTCATCACAAAAGTTCCGGCCAAAAAAGACGTTACCGATACGCAACTTGCCCTGCAGATGATAAAGGCTGAATACAATGAAGCCGTTATTATTATGACGGGTGCTTGGGGCGGACGCTTTGACCATGCTTTCAGTGCCGTATTCAGTTTTCAGGGATTTACAAAAGGAAAAGTGCGCGGCTGTGTAGCCGACCAGAATGAAGTCATGTTTTTCCTTCGCGATGAAGATAATATCACACTGCACTTCAATAAACAGCCGAAAGCGATTTCTCTTCTGCCGCTGTCCGGCGAATGCAGCGGCGTCAGCATAAACGGTGTTTACTGGCCGCTCGACCAGGTTATGCTCAACAATAATCTGCCGTATGCTGTGAGCAATGAAGTGAACAGCAAGGAAAACACCATCTGGGTGTCCCAGAAAAAAGGTCTGCTCGGTGTATATCTTTACTGGGAAAATAACTAATGATACTAAACTGCAACAAAATGCAAACAACTCGTCTTGTTGCAGTTTTTTAAATTAAAATTATATTATTATACGATTAAAAAAAGAGGCTGACATATGTTATATAAAGTTTTGTACGCATTCGTAATGCCGCCCGGCGGTATTATTTCATTGCTGATTTTATTCAATATATATCTGTATTGGCAAAAAATTAAGGGAAAATTCATTTTAACAGGGATTATTATCTTATTTTATCTGCTCTCCATGCAGTTCACAGCATTTCATCTGATAAAACCGCTGGAAAATATGTATGTAAATCCCAGTTTGACCGAATTAAAGGCACAAAATCACGATGTCATAATTATGCTGGGCGGCGGAGCTGTCAATAATATTGCCGATATTGACGGTGATGGTCAGGTAAGCGGATACGTCGCCAATCGTATGCTGAGCGTCATGCGTATTTCCAGGCAACTTGATTTGCCGATAATACTGTCCGGCGGCAAAGTTTTTGCCGATACCGGCAGAGAAGCCGATATTGAACAGCGTATTTTCAAAGGCATGGGCATGGATGAAAATAAACTGATTTTGGAAAATCAAAGCCGCAATACGGTAGAAAATGCACGCAACAGCAAAATAATCATGCAGCAGTATGATTTTTCCCGCCCGATTTTAATCACTTCCGGTTTCCATATGCCTCGTTCCATGCTGATTTTCAAGTGGGAAGGATTTGAACCCGTACCGTACGTTACGGATTATCAGCTTAGCGGAAAACTGGCCTGGAGTATTTTTAATTTCGTGCCGAATAACGGTGCATTCAACAATTCCTGCATGGCTATAAGAGAATATATGGGGATACTGGCTTTAAAAGCCGGACTGCAATAATAAAGCGAGGTGTTTAAATGAATGATGTTATAGCAGAAAAATTAAAACTTCTACCGGACAAACCGGGTGTTTATCTGATGAAAAACAGGCGCGGTCAGATTATCTACGTAGGCAAGGCAATAAAGCTGAAAAACCGTGTGCGCCAGTATTTTCAATCATCCCGCAATCATTCGGCAAAAACACTGGCGATGGTTTCGCATATTGAAGATTTGGAAACAATTATTACGGATAATGAACTGGAAGCGCTGATTTTAGAATGCAATCTGATAAAAAAACATCATCCCAAATACAATATCATGCTGCGCGACGATAAAACGTATCCGTATTTAAAACTGACGCTTAATGAGGATTATCCACGCCTTATTACGACAAGGCGCGTTATAAAAGACGGCAGCCGTTATTTCGGCCCGTACACGAGCGGTACGGCAATGAAGGAAACGCTCAATTTGCTGCGTCGCCTGTTCCCGCTGCGTACTTGCAAGAGTATGGGAGAAAGACCGTGTCTTGAATATCATATTAAACGCTGCCCGGCTCCGTGTGCCGGTTTTATAGATAAAAAAACTTACAATGAAATGGTCCGTTCCGTCTGCTGGTTTCTGGAAGGAAAAACGGAAGAAATCGAAAAAAATCTCACACAGAAAATGCAACAGCTAGCGCAAAACCTGGAATTTGAACTCGCCGGCAAAATACGGGACCAGCTTACAGCCATTCGGCAGATTACGGAGAAACAGAAAATACTGACGGATACGGGCGATATGGATGCTGTCGGTATGGCAAGTTCACCGCTCGGCACGTGTATGCAGATATTTTTCGTTCGCAACGGTAAAATACTCGGCAGAAATCAATTTCTGCTTACAGGAAACGAAGAAGACAGCGGTGAAAACTGCCTCAGTGCTTTTTTTAAACAGTATTATAATGATGCCGTATTCATTCCGAAAGAAATACTGCTGCCGATAGATATGAAAGAAACTGCTCTTTTGGAAAAATGGCTGCTGGAAACGAAAAACGCCAAAGCTAAAATCATTGTGCCGAAACGCGGCGTGAAAAAAGATATTGTACAAATGGCAAATGAAAACGCCGTTAAATATCTGCATGACCAGGAAAGCAGACTGCGTGATAATCAGGCCCGCAGTATAGGCGCAGTATATGATTTGCAAAAGTATCTGAAACTTACGAAACCGCCACTGCGCATGGAATGTTTCGATATCTCGCATATCCAAGGTTCGGAAGCGGTAGCTTCAATGGTGGTCTTTCAGGACGGCAGACCGGATAAGGATTCGTATCGCCGATTTAAAATAAATTCTACGGAAGGTAAACCTGATGATTTCATGTCCATGCGCGAAGTTACGATGCGCCGTTACGGCAAGGCATCAACTGAAGAAATGCCGGATTTGGTCATTATTGACGGCGGTAAGGGACAGCTGAGTTCCGCTCTGGAAATAATCCGAGGTGCCGGTCATCTGTCTGTACCTGTAGTCGGGCTTGCCAAACAGTTTGAATATATTTTCACGGAATATTCGTCTGAACCTGTAATTTTGCCGCGTCAGTCGGATGCACTGTATCTGGTTCAGCAGATACGCGACGAAGCACACCGTTTTGCCATAACATATCATCGCAAACTGCGCACGAAACGCAATAAAATATCACTGCTTGATAATATTAACGGCATAGGAGCAAAACGGCGAAAAGCATTATTTGACCGCTTTGAAAATATCGGCAATATAAAAAAAGCCACGGTGGAAGAATTGTCTTCCGTGCCGGGCATCAGTGAAAATATCGCCAAGTCTATTTATAATTTTTTCCGCACGCATGAACTGATAAGTAAAAAAATATAACCTAATTCAAGGAGGTTTTTTCATGATAGATTTACATGTACATTCCACAATGTCCGACGGTACATACGCACCGGGAGAACTGGCCAAATTGGCAGGAATGAAAGGGCTGCACGCTTTTGCATTGACGGACCATGATACGATTTTCGGCAATACTGCGGCAAAAATTGCCAGCATGGCCTATAAAGTAAAATTTATAAACGGTATGGAAATGAGTCTTAACTATGACGGTCATCAAATTCATGTCGTAGCACTCGGTTTCGATGAAAACAGTACCGCATTTAAAAATTTCTATAAACAGCTGCGTGAAAAAAAATCAGCTTCTATCGCCAATGTAATTGATTATCTGCACAAACAGGGGCTGGATATTTCCATGGAAAAAGTCAAACCGTACGCCACCGGCGACGGTGTGGACAAATACGCTATATTGCGCTATCTTATAACGAACCAGTCAGCTGTCGGTGATATTCAGTATTTATGGGACAAATACATTGACCCGGCTTTCCGCAAGCTGAAACTCGGTATTGTCGAAAATCCTAAGGCGGAAGAGGCAATATCGCAAATGCACGCTGCCGGAGCCGTAACGTCTCTGGCACATTTCCATAAAAAAATCGGGTTCATCAATAATAACAGAAGTGAACAGGAACAGCATATAAAATACCTGCATGAAATGGGCTTGGACGGCATGGAGGCGTATTATCCGAGCTACAGCGATGAAGACAGAGCCTTTGCCCGTTATCTGATTGAAAAATACAGCCTGATGCCGACCGGCGGTACGGATTTTCATGGCGAGAACCGCCCGTCTGTTGCTTTGGGTACGGGTATAAACAATAATATGAATGTACCGGACAAATTTTATACCGATATCTGTAATCGTCTAAAAAATAAATTGGATAATTAATTTACCTGTTGCGCTCGTCGTTCATTTTTGACACAGAGAAAAACAAACCAAAATCACCTGAAACTTGTAGTAAAAAAGCCCTTTAGGCAGAAATTCTGCTTAAAGGGCTTAACTGTTTTTGACTATAAAACAATTTTACTGAAATCAGCGATTGTTTTGATGAGCTTATCAATATTTTTCAACAAGGCAAGACGATTGTTTTTAACCTGCTCGTCCTTGTCCATAACCATTACATTATCAAAGAAATTATTAATCGGAACAGTAAGTACCTGCATTTCTTCAATCGCTTTTACATAATCGGCTTTTACAATGGCGACATGCACTTTTTCTTCCACTGCGCTGTACGCTTCATACAACGCTTTTTCAGCATCAAGCGTAAATAAGGAAGGATTAATCTGTACTTTTTCCGCTTTTTTGCTGATATTACCGACACGGACAAATGCCTGAATAGCTTCATTCATTTTGCCGGAAGCAATTTCTTCCGCTGTTGCGCAGGCTTTTGCGTAAGTATCGGCAATACTGCCTACATGTTTGAGTACGGCATCAATTATATCATAACGTACATTATTATCGCTCAGTACGTTTTTGATACGAAGCATGAAAAATTCTTCTACGTTCTTCTGGATTTGGTCGCGTTTTTCCTTATCAGTAATATGCAGCAAATCCATAGCTTTATCCGTAATTTCCTGAAGAGAAACCTGATAATCGGCTTCAATAATCGTATGCACGATACCGAGCGCCTGACGACGCAATGCAAACGGGTCCTGCGAACCGGTCGGCACAAGCCCGCGGCTGAATGTAGCAACGATATTATCCATTTTATCAGCAAGGGAAACAAGACGACCTGCCGTTGTCGCCGGTTCACTGTCGCCGGCAAAACGAGGCATATAGTGTTCATAAATTGCTGTCGCTACCTGTGCTTCCTCACCGTCCAAAAGGGCATATTCACGACCCATGATACCCTGCAGTTCAGTAAATTCGCATACCATTGCCGTTACAAGGTCAGCTTTGGCAAGTTTTGCGGCACGTTTGGTAACGGCTATTTCAATTTCGCTTGCTTTCGTTTTTTCGCCGATGAATGCGGCAAGTTCCGCCAGACGTTCAGCTTTATCGTAAATCGTGCCGAGACCTTCCTGGAATACGACTGTCTTCAATTTTTCCACATAGTCTTCCAGTTTATGTTTCCGGTCTTCATCAAAGAAGAACTGGGCATCGGCAAGGCGGGCGCGCAACACACGTTCATTGCCGTGCTGAACTTTATCCAGACAGTAATCGCCGCCATTTCTTACAGTAATAAAGAGAGGCAGTAAATTATTATTGCCGTCTAATACAGGAAAATAACGCTGGTGGTCGCGCATCGGCGTTATTACAGCTTCTTTCGGCAGTTTAAGATATTTTTCTTCAAACGTGCCGCAAAGTGCTGTCGGATATTCAACAAGATATGTTACTTCCTCCAGCAAATCTTCCGTAATTTCCGCATGGCCGCCGTGCTGTGCTGCCAGTTCTTCAATCTGCGCCTTAATCATACTGCGGCGTCTGTCCTGGTCAACAATGATAAACGCCTTTTCACAGTCAGTAACATAATCGCTTGCTTTATCAATAGTGAAATCGCCTTCACTGAGGAAACGGTGTCCGCGCGATACTTTGCCTGATTTTACATTTGCTACAGTAAAATCGACAATTTCCGTATCAAACAATGCCACAATCCAGCGAAGCGGACGCACGAAACGAAAATCCAAATCGCCCCAGCGCATATTTTTCGGGAAAGTAAGACCTTCCACCAAATCTTTCAGTATTTCCGGTAAAAGAGCTGCCGTAGCCTTGCCTTCTTCCTTGCTTACGGCATAAACGTAACCGTCCTTAACCACAAGGTCCTTTACGTCCACTTTTTTGCCACGTGCAAATCCCATAGCTGCTTTTGTCGGATTGCCGTCCGCATCAAAAGCGATGGAAACAGACGGCCCTTTATATTCACTTTGTGCACCGGTCTGTTCTTCCGCCAGATTTTTAACGAGCAGAGCCGTTCTTCTAGGCGTACCGAGCGTTGCAACATTTTCATATTCAAGGCGCATTTCAGCAAATTTCGCGCCTGCCTTTTCTTTTAACTGAGCTAAAATTCCCGGCATAAAATGAGCAGGAACTTCTTCAGTACCGATTTCCAGTAATAAATCTTTAGCCATTATTTAGTTTCTCCTTTCTTTAAGAGAGGATAGCCGAGTTCTTCGCGCTGTTTTAAATAGCACTGTGCACACAGACGGGCAAGATTGCGTACGCGGGAAATAAACGCCGTGCGTTCCGATACGCTGATTGCACCGCGCGAATCCAGCAGATTGAAAGTATGCGAACATTTGAGTACATAATCATATGCCGGATGAACATAACCGAGCTCAATTACACGTCCCAAAAAGTGAAACCCCAATTATAAACCGCAATGGAAACAACAGGAACACCCA